>Ga0255054_10000037_pt1 | contig 57121 bp, 48 predicted proteins | sample JV7_2_23_MG_FD_188634 | JGI IMG/M metagenome (GOLD analysis project Ga0255054, IMG submission 188634) | Seawater microbial communities from Jervis Inlet, British Columbia, Canada - JV7_2_23 | ecosystem: Environmental > Aquatic > Marine > Inlet | place: Canada: British Columbia | collected... | reverse complement strand
CTTCGCTCTTACAGAGCTCGCAATGACAGTTTTTTCTAAAGGTGGGCTTGATGAATCAAGCCCCTACAAATAGAGATGGAATAATTTTACTGGAGAGGGATATGCGGACTCCTACCTGACAACAACGCGGCTTTGGCCTGTCTCAAACATCAGAGTTTGGCCTGTAGGCTTATTCGCCGAGACACTCGTGACCTGGATTGTGCTCTCGCCCTTATTCACAGCTTGAAAGACAAGCGTGGCGATACTTCCTGTTCCTTTAATCCCTTGGCCAATATCAGTACTTGAAAATCCGATAGTGCAGGCTCCAGAGGAATTATCGATATTCTTCAAGAAAGGCACATCTTTTCCGAGCCGGTTAAGGAATTCCCTTTTAATGACTTCTTTCAATTTCACTGACGCTGGATCGAAGCTTATGTTCAAGGACATGCTGCTGATATCCTCTTGAATTCTGGCATTGACACTAACCCGAAATTCTCGATTCTGAGGAACTTCAAAATTAGCCGGTGTCAGAAAAACCTGGTTTTGTTCCCTTTTTCTCGCCATATCCTCTACATCTGCTCTTTGCCTCGCCCTTCGCTCAGCAAGCGCCTCCTTAGGCGGGCCACCTCGTGCACTTGTCGCCGGAGAAATTCCGCCAAGGTCAACCCAGAGAGGTTTCCGATCTTCCTCGCTTAAAGGAATTGTACGGACAATATAGGGAGTAATGGTCAGGATGACATCCGTTTGCTGGATTACCTGGTCAGTGCTGGAAAAAAGGCTTCCCAGGATAGGGATGTTCTTGAGTCCGGCTATGCCGCTTACGGTTTTTCTCTCTTCATCCTTTAACAAACCAGCCAGGAGGTTTGTCTCCCCATCCTTAAGCCTGATTATATTCTTCACTTCCCTTGTGGCAATAATGGGAATATCGGCATACCCGGCTCCGCCGAGGGATTTTATTTTTATATCTAATTCCAAGGTGATTTCTCCCTCAAGATGAATCGTGGGCGTAATCTTGACATCGATTCCGACATCCTCGTACTGAAAGGAAGTCAGAGGCTGCTGAGCGAATCCTCCTGCTGCGATAGGAGTAAATGTGGTTCGGGGAATAGGGATTTTATCTCCTACTACGTAGGTTATTTCTTCTCCGTCAATACCCCGAAGTCTGGGCTGGGAGATTATCTTGGTATCTGAATCTGACTCTAAAAACTGCACAACAGCACCAGGGAGAGTGACTTGAAAATTTTCAGATTTGGAAAAATCTAGGCCCTTTAGGTTAAACCAGCCTTGCTCATTCGCCCCAGATTCTTCAGAGCCAGTGTATCTGAGACCTACAAGACCCGCTTCTAGCTCCATACCCAACTGTCTCAGTTTTATCCGAGAAACTTCCATTATTTCCAAATCGATTATGATTTCTCCCTTTGGTTTGTCCCAAATCTTGATGATGTTTCCCGCCAATTCTATAACAGCAGGAGTATCCCTTAAGGTGACAGTGTTTATATTTTTATCAACAATGATATTCGGTGCTTTATATTGAGTGCGAAGCATCTGCGTGAGAGAAACACGAATATCCTCAGCCCTGATATTGGAGAGATAGAAGGTTTTGATTGCATTCAGCTCATACTGAATTCTTTTTTGGGGTAGGTCAGGAGCAATAATAATTGTTCTCTCATCTATAATCCTGTTAAAATTCTTGGAGGCCAAACAAAGCGAATTGAGGGCCTGTTCAAAAATCATATCAACAAGGTCAATGGAAAAAGTAATATCCCTGAATTGTTCATCAAAGAGAACATTCACTCGAGCATGTTTTCCCAAAGCTTGAAAAATTGAGCGGAGATTGGCATCGACAAATTTCAATTGAATTTTTTCTTTATCAACCTTAAGCTTAACTGGAGGCTCAATCCGAATCTCCTTGGGTTCCTCTTCTTTAACTTCCTCCTCAATAAGGCTTTTCGCCTCCCCAGCTATAATTCTGTTTAAAGGATCATAGGAAAGGGCTTTTTCATACTCAGCGAGAGCTTCCTTCTTTCTCCCCTGAAAGACAAGTCCCCGAGCTTTAATAAGATGAACATTGCTAGCAGCAAGTTTAGCCCGGAAAAGTGCAAGACGATAGACAGAATTATCAGGATTCTCCAGCGCTGCTTTTTCGTAGTATTTGACGGCCGCATCCCAATTTTTGCCGAGTGCTGCCTCATTGCCTAACTTATAGCTTCGACTGAATCCCGCACAGCCCCAAAAGGTCAGAACTATTATTGTCAAAAGTACTATTTTTCTCATCATTTTTCTCCTTCTAAGTAATATCTCCTTTTCTGGGAATCCGAACCAATAATTTCTATCTCTTCAGGTGTAATCTTTCCAATTTTTACCCCTTCGCTTATAACTTCTCCAATCTCCACAGCCAGGGCGTCTCCTTCAAAAACAATAAGGGCAACCATCTTATCATCGGAAATAACGTATCCGATGTATCTTATGTTTAGAGGCAGAGAAGAAGAGGCCTCATGCTTACCAGGGAGGGTTGGATTCTGCTGCTGGTTCTGCCGCAATTTAACTGGATTCCTTTCAATTTCCCTGCTTACTGACCTTCTAAGAGTAAAAATGTTCCTAACCGGATTTCCGAGCTCCATTTTCTCTCTCAACAACAGGTCTTTCCTGATAAGACCTTTTTCAAGCGCTTTCTTCTGGAGTTTTTCCTCTCCAGCCCAAATACTTAGACCTATGCTCAGGAAAAGGATGAAAAAAGCTGAGGTAATCTCCTTAGCTTTCATAATAGCCTGCTAAGACAACTTTTAACTCGAGCACATTTCCTCTAGCATCAATGTTTAAAAAGTCAATTTTTTCTATTAACAAGAATTTTGGAAACTCTTCTACAGAATGAATAAATCTTTTCAAGGACAAATAAGATCCCTTTATGTCAAAGGTTACGCTAATTTTTCTTATCGTTTCTCCCTTAAATTCAACATAACCGTACCTTTTTCTAGAAGAAACATTAATCCGCGCTTTGTTCAAGAGCTGCTCGAGGTCAAGCCTTAGCCGCTCGAAACCTTCTTTATCGTCATCATAAAAATATTTCTTTTTCAGCTCATCCATATCCCCCCGAGCATCTTGCCACCTTATCCATTCTCCTTCCTTCTCTACCTTGGTCTTATTGAGCTGCTCGTAATCTTCCTTTTTTACTGAATACGAAGAAAAAGCTTTAAAATAACTCCTCCTCTGGGAGAGAGAAACCAACAGGAGGAAGAGTACAACTCCTGCGATCATAACACAGAGGACGACGAGTATTTTTTTCTCTTTGTCGTTCAATAAATCAAATATCTTTTTCATAGTTTAACGAAATCTCCGAGAGGAGTAATCCCCTTTCGTTTTCTGCTTCGCTTATTATTCGTATTTGATTAAATTTCAAAGCTTTTAAATTATTGTAAAGCTCCAAAAGATCATCCACACTCGAATAAACAACTTTGAAGCTCAACTGCACCTTTGAATCCTTGGCGAGCGTGGGTGCCATGGAGACAATATAACTCGAATCGGGAAGAGAATTCTCCAAATCAGAGAGAAACTCTATCCAGGAAAAACTTTTCCCTAAAATAATGCTGTTAATCAAATCAACTTTTCCTTTGTATTTTATGATTGCATCATCGATTTTGGCAGAAAAATCCTCCTCATCTCGCTGGACATCTTTTATCAGTTTACTTGTCTTTTTGACGGAAGCTCTTGTTTCCTGAGCTTTGGCTTTGTATTCAACAAAGATTTTGCCGGCAAAAAAAGAAATAAGAAGAAGAGCAACCATGAGCGAGGATAGAATTAAATAAAAAAGCCTCCTGTTACGCAGAGGATGACTCGCTAAATTCAAGTTTAATCGTGTACGTTCTATCATAGAATTTGTCCGACAAGAGGAGATAATATCATCTTTTCTCTTAATCCAAGCTTTGAGGTCAGGCCTGCCTCTATTCCCTTTGCAGGCAAAGATAATTTTTCTTTCAGCTGTGAAAACATCTCTTCCTCTGGTTCCAAAAGACCCAGACGAAGCCTGAAGGAATTGACTTTTTTCTTTTCCTTATCTTCGACAAAATTCACAGTATTCTCCACTTCTTTAACAATATTTTCTACTTTTTGAAGTCCTGATAAATTTGTAAGGGAGCCGGGGATAAACTGCTTCAGGCGGTACACAGCAACTTCAGAATTTAGGCCTGCTATAAGGCTGAGGGAATCTTCTTCGATATTTATGAGGAGTAAATCTCTCTCTTCTTCCTTGTTAAGCAGATAATACAGGCTCAAAGTAGGGACTCCAATCGCTCTGACTTTTAAATGAAGCTTACTAAAGAGATCTTCGTACTCTTGAATAATCGAGGCCCTGGCAACTGCAACAAATATTTTCGCAGAGCTGTTTGAACTTAACCTATCAAATGAAAACCTGGCATCATCGGGAAGTAAAGGTATCTGTTTTTTTACTCGGAAGCGAATAATCCGCTCCCTCTGCTCCCGAGAAGAGGGAAGAGAATCAAAGGAAAAGACATAAGCTTTTAGAGATAATTCGGGGATAAGACAGGCTATTTTATTGTCTGAAAGATGAAGCTTTTCGAGACCATGCTTTATTTTGCTCTCCAACAAGGCCGGATTTTTTATATTTTTATTGCTGAAAGAGGGCTGAATCACACCTTTCTCAAGAGGGAGGATAAAATGATTTTTTATTTTTCCTTCTTTAGAAGAAACATGAATTCCGCTAAGATAACTGGAAGTTAGCTGAATTGCAGAACGGGGAAGGAATTGTCGCATGAAATAACTCTTTGTTCTATCTGTAAAAAGGGCCATCATCTCATTCAACAAAAGTAACTTTGTTTAGCTCTTTAAGGCTGGTTACTCCTTTCAAGACTTTCTCCTTTATCCCCACTTCTCTTAAAAAAGTCATGCCTTCGCTCTTGGCTCTCTTCCTCACTTCAGAAAGAGGTTTTCTCTCCAGGATCATCTCTCGTATTTCATCAGAAAGCTCGAGTAATTCGGCTATAGCGGTTCTTCCCTGGTAACCGGTGTGGTAACAAGCTTCACAGCCAGGAGTTTCATGAAATATTCGATCCTTGTATTTTTGGGGACTGAGCCCGGATTCAAGCAATTGTTTGCGCGTGTATTTAACAGGAGTCTTACATACAGGGCAGAGGACTCTAACAAGTCTTTGAGCCAGGATACAATTCAGAGCTGAAATAAAACTGTAAGGGTCAACTTTCATATGGAGGAAGCGCCCTACGACATCGAAAACATTATTGGCATGTACAGTTGTGAAAACCAGATGTCCGGTCAAGGCAGACTGAATAGCAATCTGGGCGGTTTCAGGATCTCTGATCTCTCCAACCATAATCTTATCCGGATCATGCCTTAAGATAGACCTTAGTCCCCGAGCAAAAGTGAGCCCTTTTTTTTCATTAACAGGTATCTGGGTGATCTCATTTATTTGGTATTCAACAGGGTCTTCAATAGTAACGATTTTGTCCTCCGGAGCCCTTATCTCTGTCAAAGCTGCATATAAAGTGGTTGTTTTTCCGCTTCCTGTCGGCCCGGTCACAAGAACCATCCCATAAGGCTGGGTGATATATCTTCGGAAATTATTGAGGACTTCATCTGAAAAACCGAGCAAATCCATCCTTAATTCCGATATAGCCTCGGTGATCATCTCCTTATCGAGAATCCTGATGACAGCATCTTCACCGTGAATGCTGGGCATGATGGATATACGAAAATCAATGGTTTTGTCCTTGATTCTCAGCCTGAACCTCCCATCCTGCGGGACCCTTCGTTCTGAAATATCAAGGTCAGACATGACTTTGATTCTAGAGATGATGGACGATTGAAATTTCTTGTCAATCTGCTCCATGGCTTCACTTAAAACTCCGTCGATACGGTACTTGACTATAAGACCTTCTGCTTTTGATTCGACATGAATGTCGCTGGCCCTTTTTTGAACAGCTGTAAAAATTATGGAGTTGACCAGCTTTATGATCGAGCCATCTTGTTCGGTCAGCGTCTCCACAGATATGACTTCTTCCTCATCTCCTCCCTCTTTCTCCACCACCTTCATGACAAATCCTTCAGTCGCATCCCTGAGGACTTGGAGCGCAGTTTCAGTCTTTCGCAGAGCCTCATTGATAGCTATCTTGGAAGCCGCATAAACCTCAACTTTTCTCCCCAAATAAGATTCGATGGCATCTATGGTTGCGATATCAGAGGGGTCAGCTACTGCAATTTTCACAATATTGTTCTTCTCTTCAAAAGGTATAAAATTCGACCGGTGAAGAAAATCAACAGGGAAAGACTGAACAAGCTCACGGCTCAAGTTGCAGGATGAGAGATCAATATAGGGAACATTGTATCTCGTAGCTAATTTTCTAGTTTTCTCTTCATCAGAGAGAAAAGCCTGCTGTGATTCTTTTTTATCAATCTTGGCCATTATCTAACAACTCTTATTATATTGAAAATAGGCAAATAAACAGAGAGAAGCATCGCTGCCACAATCAAACCCATAAAAACGATAACTAAAGGCTCAATAAGGGATACAAAAGTGTCAATTCTTGTTTGTATTTTCTCATCATAGTAATCAGCCACTTCGCTCAACATGCCTTCCAGATTTGCTGATGCCTCTCCTATCCGAATCATATCAAGAGAAAGGGGAGGGAAAAAGTCTATCCTGGATAGGGATTCAGATAAGCTTTTTCCGTCTTTTATAAGTTCAGGCAATTGCTTGCTTTTCTGGATGATGAAATAATTGGGAACAGCATGATAGGCGATGCCGACAGCTGAGACGAGGGAAATCCCTGCTTCAAGAATAAGACCCAGTGTCCGAGAAAAAAGTGAGACTCCTGACTCTACCAATATTGAGCCTCCGTAAGGAATTTTAAGCTTGATTCTATCTCGAATAACAAGGGTTTTTTCGTTCCTCTTCAACATGGAATAGACCAAATACAGTAAAAATATAAAAGCAATCAGAAAAGGAAAATTTGTTCTTAAAAACTGAGAGAAAGCTAAGAGTCCACGGGTTATAACTGGGAGTTCAGCCTCAAAATCAGCATAAAAAACAGTAAAACGAGGCAAGATAAAATTGAGTAGGATCATAAGAAGAATGAAAGCAAACAGAATGAGAAGAGTCGGATAAGTTAGAGCAGATCTTATCTTTTCTTTAGTCTGGGAAACGACTTTTGCATAATCAATGTAACGGTTGATCGTACCTGCTAAGTTTCCGCTCCGCTCCCCTGCCATTAGAGAGGCAATATAAACCACAGAGAAATTCTTCTCATAAGGGGCAAAGGCTTCTGAGAGAGATTTACCTCCCCGAATTTCATTCTCGACCTTCATCAATAATTCTTTAAGATGAATATTCTTAACTCGCTTCACTATGATTTGGATACACTTGAGTATGGGATAACCCGCCTTGATAAGAGCCACAAGCTCTTGATTAATCATAATGAAGTCCCTATCTTTAATCTTCTTCTCAAAAGGGAGGACAGGAATCCTGAGCCTCTTCCAATCTCTCTTGATAGATAAAACACAAAATCCCTCTTCCTCGAAATGCTTTCTGCATTCTTCAAAAGAAGAGGCAAGAAAAGTCTGAGAAACAATGCTTCCCTCTTCACTAGCCAATCGACAAAGAAAATAAGGCATCTTTCTTAAATTTTTTAAGTTTCTCTTACTGTTTAAATATCAGTAAATATTAAATTAATATTAGATTATCCTCTGATTTTTGTCAAATCCAGTAAACGGAAAGCAAGGGGTAAAACAAGGGAAAAAAGGGGCCTGTCCCCTTTTTTCATTGAGGGAACTGTCGCTCTTTCCTTTCCGTTTACAAGCAAGATAGGACCTCTCCTTTTTTTGTTCCAAAAAAGCAGCCTTCGAAAAAAGGGCCTGCCCCCATTTTCCATAAAAACCTCATTTGAAATTTGCATCATTAGAGCTAGGCTCCTGTATCGAGCCAAAAGTAATAAAAATGCCCATATAAGTAAATAGCCCTTAAAGATGAATCACATAATGACTTTTCTCCTTTTTTTCTCACCTGAAAAGATGATTTATTCTCACCATCTCATGTGTGCATGAATAGGCCAGAACAGAGCTCTTTAGATTAATATTCATAGCAAAATAAATGCCAACATTTATAAACAAAAAAAATATGGGTATAAACTGAATATAATTCTTTTATTTTCAATAGGTATAAGAAAAGAAGAAAAGAAATTAAAAGAAATATTTAATCATGTATTCTAGAAATAATTCCATAAATATGGAAATAAATTCATAAAAAAAATGGATGTACTTTCGTCTGCTATTGATTTTTCCAGAATGTCTACTTCTGAGCTTGGGGTCAGGCCTTGTCATTAAAAGAGTGTCATGGGGTCAGGCCTTGCCATCTGGAAATGCACCTTTCCTACCTTTTACCCTTAAAGCATTCATTTGGATAAGGCCTGACCCCGATAATACTGCCCTTGATCATTAAGGCATTCCAATGATAAGGCCTGACCCCTAGCAAAGCCCGTGGAAAAAGTTGACAAAAAGTGAAGAAAGATTTATCTTAAGAAAATGAAAAAGAGGATTTTTTCAGGAGTATTTTTTATCCTCCTCCTTCTTTCTCTTACATTCACTTCCCCCAGCGGCCTCTCTTCAAAGGGTTTATTTCTTGCGAAAAGTTCAGCTGCTTATCCGCAGGATGTCCCGGTTAAAAAGCCCAAGTATGATTATATGAGCACAATCCTCTCCAGGAACACAAAACCTTTAGGATTAAAAGAAGATCCGGAATTGGAAAAACTTCTTAAGCAACCCCGTATTAAATGGGCAATCAGGGCTGGGAAAAAACATATTTTGGACTGAGATACGCATATATTTTTTGCCAAAATGATTCAATTTTTTGGATTCTCTGAAAAACAGAAAGTAAGTTATTTCGAGAAAATAAAAATCTATCTGGCAATCCTTCCCGTTTTCATTCTCCTTGTGCTGGGAGGATTGAATGTCTATAAGAAAATTACCTGGAAAGAGCCTGCTGATGGCGTTTTCTGGGATGAAAAACCAAAAGGTATGACCGCTGTAATTGTTGAAATCGACAGCCCTGCGTATCTATACGGCATCAAAAAAGGAGATATTCTTTATTCCATCAATAACGCCCCGATAAAAAATAAAATAGATGTTTCAAAGATATTATGGGCAGCGGGACGCTCAGAACTAAAGGTTACCTACGAAATCGCACGAGGAGGCGAGATTATTTTTCCCTCCTTCTATTTACGCGAAAAAGGTGTTAATCCCATCTATTTCTTTCTTGCCCTTATCGGCTTGACCACTCTGGTTATAGGGTTAATTATTTTTTTCACCTCTAAAAAACCTTTATCTATGCCCTATGTCTATTTTTATTTCGTATGTTTGTGTTTTTATTCGTTCTATATTTTTTCTCCCACAGGCGAGCTGAATGTCTTGGACAGTCTTTTTTACTGGCTTGACAAATCAGCTTTTCTGGTCTTCCCCCCGTTGCTTCTTTACTTTTTTTTAATTTTCCCTCAAAGAAAAAAATTCTTTAATAATAAGCTATCTTCAATTTCTATTTTGTATCTCCCGGCTGTGGTTCTCCTTTTAACAAAAATACTCCTTCACGTTCCCTCATTTAAAAATTTGGGCGACGTTTTTGTGCTCCAATTGCACCAGACATCAGAAAAATTAGACCTTCTCCATTTTGCCCTTTTTTCAATCGTGACCTTGGTGATTATTCTTCAAAGTATGTTTAAACCTTCAAACCTCCTGCTCAAAAAACAATTAAAGTGGATTGCGTATGGCCTTGGCCTTGGAATCATTCCCTTCACCATTTTCTACATCATTCCCTTCATGCTTGGTCAGGTGCCTTCAAAGGCGGCAGAGCTCACCGTCATTCTCCAGGTTCTCATTCCTCTGACCTTTTCCTACTCAATCTCCAGGGAGAAGCTTATGGAATTTGAGCTGTTGCTCAAAAAAGTGTTCGCGCTGATTCTCTCTTCTGTTGTCCTGGCCACTGTTTATTTTATCGCCAGCTCCCAAACGAACGCCCCAGCTGAAAGCAGGCTCAATTACCTCATCTTGGGAGTTCTGGCTATAATACTTGGAGCGACGCTCTTCCCGCCGTTAAAAAAGCTCTTCCAATCCATCCTGGATAGGGCTTTTTACAAGCGAAGTTATGAATACCGCAAAACTCTACTCTCCATAAGTAAAGAACTCAGTCGAGAAAGGAATCTTCAAAAGCTCTCTCAATCTCTTTTGGAATTGATTGCTAATGCCCTTTCTCTCAAATGCATTGCTCTTCTCCTACCCGATGACAACCGAAAAAACTCTTTTTTTATCCTGAAATCCAGGGGTATATTGCCTTTTTCCGGAAAAACAATCACTTTTGATGATCAACTTTACAAAAGCTTAACGGAAAGGGAATTTCTTTCTTATTATTCCTTTGCTGAAAAAGAGGAGCTACAAAGAAAGTTCGAACAGCTTTCTTCTTCCGGCTTTTTCCATTATTTGCCCTTAAAAGTCGAAGATAAGCTTATCGGCTGCCTGGGAATGGGGAAAAAAGTAGATAACACATTCCTTACCAGCGAAGACTGGGAAATAATGACAGCCATATCTTCCCCAGTGGCCTTAGCTTTAGAAAACGCCTATCTTTACAGTCAAGCTAGAATAAGGGCTCTGGAACTGGAAAGGCTTAAAGACTACAACGAAAACATTATTGAAAGTCTAACCGTAGGCGTGGCAGTGTTAGATAAGAAAGGAAAAATCATCGGATGGAATCGGGTGCTCGAAGATACTCTTTCCAGGAAAAAAGAAGAAGTCATGAATAAAAATTTAATTAACGTATTAGGACCTAAAAACTATTCAGCCCTCTTTCCCTCTGATACTCAAAAGGACTTCCGGCTCTTGAGTGAGATTACCCTGGATATCCTCCCCGGAGATAATAAAATATTCGATATCGCCAAAACTCCTCTTTTAGATAACAAGATGAATCCATACGGGACAATCGTCGTTTTTGATGATATAACAGAAAAAATATTGCTTCAGCAGCAGCTCCTCACTTCAGAAAAACTGGCCTCGATCGGCCTCCTCTCGGCTGGAGTTGCTCATGAAATCAACACTCCCCTGACAGGAATTTCAAGCTATGTTCAAATACTCCAAAAGAAGCTTTCCAAATCTAGTCATTCTCAGATTCTGGGAAAGATTGAAGCTCAAACTGAAAGGGTAGCCAGAATAATCAAAAACCTGCTCAACTTTGCCCGGATCCCTTCAGAGTCCTTCTTTCATCAAGTAAACCTCAAAGAGAGTCTCGAGGAGATTATATCTCTGATTGAGTATAAATTAAAAACCATGAAAATAAACTTAGAGTTAAATCTTTCTCCTATGAAACCTCTGTGGGGGGAAGGAGAGAGGCTCCAGCAGGTCTTCATCAACATTATCCTCAATGCCATTGATGCCATGCCCAAAGGGGGAACCCTCAAAATCGAACTCAGTAAAATGAATAATGAGGCTATCATAAAAATAAGGGACACCGGAACGGGTATTAAAGATCAGCACTTGCCCCATATCTTTGATCCATTTTTTACCACTAAAGGGAGCGGAAAAGGGACCGGCCTTGGCTTGTCGATCAGCTATGCTATTATTAAAGAGCATGAAGGGCATATTGCTGCTGAAAGTGTGAGCGGAAAAGGGACTACTTTCACGATTTATCTTCCTATAGACTTAGACAAGAGAAAGGTGGATAAATATACTGTTTCATAAATCAAGAAAATGACCCAAAAAGGAATGATTCATATTATCGATGACGAACCCATTATCCATGAAGTATTGGGTGATCTCTTATCCTCAGAAGGTTATGAGGTGGAAAATTCTGCAAGCGGGGAAGAAGCTCTTGATAAACATTCTTCCCAATCTTTCCAACTCGTTCTCCTGGATTTGCTCCTGCCTGGAATAGACGGAATAGATGTCCTCAAAAAGCTGAAAAAAATCGATCCAAACTCTGTAATTATCATAATAACAGCTTTCGCCTCAGTGGAATCAGCGATCTCTGCCATGAGAATCGGAGCATATGATTATATTCAGAAGCCCTTCAAGCATGACGAATTGCTTATAACGGTACAAAGAGCAATAGAACATAGAAAGCTTCAAGAAGAAAACATACGGCTGAAAGATGAACTCCAAAGAAAGTTCAGCTTTGAAAACATCATCGGAAAAAGCGAAGTCATGAAAACAGTATTCGAAACAGTAAAAGCCTCTGCCCCTACCCGAAGCACGATTTTGCTTCAAGGTGAAAGCGGAACAGGTAAAGAGCTGGTTGCGAGAGCCATTCACCAAAACAGCGACCGGAAAAATTTCCCCTTCATAATCGTAAACAGCGGCTCTCTTCCCCCGGACCTGTTGGAAAGCAATCTTTTTGGTCACGTCAAAGGGGCCTTCACTGGAGCCGTGAGCAGCAAAAAGGGTTTGTTTGAAGCAGCTGAGAAAGGAACAATATTCTTTGATGAAATATCTTCCCTTAATATGGAAACTCAAGCGAAATTATTACGAGTCATGCAGGATAGAGAATTCATGAAATTAGGAGGGACAAAAACAATCAGGGTCGACGTCAGAGTCATTGCCGCTACTAATGCAGATTTGGAAGAACAAATAAGTGAAAAGATGTTTCGGGAAGACCTCTTCTACCGCTTGAACGTCATCAAAATAGAGTTGCCACTGCTTAAAGAAAGAAAAGAGGATATTCCACTTCTGGTCAAACATTTTTTAGACACGTATAGTAAAGAAAATGAAAAAGAAATCCTGGGTGTCACTGATGACGTTATGGAGATACTTGTGAGCTATGATTGGCCAGGAAATATAAGAGAGCTGGAAAACCTTATAGAGAGAGCTGTTGTTCTGACTAAGTCCAAACTCATCTCCAGAGAGAACCTTCCTCCTTTCCTTCTCGCTTCTCAAGAAGAGACCAGAGCTGTCGCCTCTGTAAACAATGAGCTCAACCTCAAGGAAAATATTCAAACATTCCAGAAAAAGGCGATCATTAGCGCCTTAAAGCAAGCAAAAGGAATACAGAAAAAAGCTGCTAACCTCTTAGGAGTTAAGCCCACCACCTTGAATGAGATGATCAAGAGGTTAAATATAGATATTTCGAATCTACAATAGGAAAAAGTAGTCTGTCCCCTTTAATTAAATCTTCCTGGCACAGCCTTATTCGGATTTATTTTTATTTTCCTGGGCTTAGACTTCAACTCAAAATCAAATTCTTCTTTTTTCCCGTCAATTATTAGTTTTTTCTTGACTCTATTTCCATTCTCAATCCACTCTACCCATAAGGGGAAAACGAAAAGCTCTTTTGCTTGGGTGATTCTTAATTTCAGAATGTATCCTCCCTCCTCTTTCAGGATAGAGTGAGAAACTTTGACCTCAGGAAGAACATAGTAATCAAACCAGTTCCTGAAGAATATTGTCAGATCTTGCCCTGATATCTCTTCAATCGTTTTGATAAAATCTTTCGTACTTGCCGCGCCGTACTTATGCCTGCTGAAAAATTCCTGTAATCCTTTAAAAAATGTTTCTTCACCCAGGAGATCCCTAAGCATATTCAAAACTAAAGAAGCTTTGTTATAAATTATTGCCTGGTAAACTTTAGGATCATGATAGCTAAGGCGGGAGCCAAGAGTTATCGGTCCCCATATCGATTTTTTTCTAGTCCATTGAGAGAATTTCTTTAAAATAGGGGGCAATACTCCCTCACCATGTCTCTCGGCTAAGTATAAAGTGGCCGAAAATTGAGCTAATCCTTCGCTTAGCCATTGATCATGATAAGTTTTCCATGTTACGGCTTGCCCCCACCATTGGTGAGCAATTTCATGAGCAATGAAATATTCTTTCCAGCGAGAAAGATCAACAGGACTGCTTTTGTTTACATATCCAGTTCCATTCTGAGCTTGGGATAATTCATTTATGACAATAAAAGAGGCTGGACTATGACCTCCACTAGTAAACCAGATTCTGCGGACAATACTTAGCTTTTCGTAAGGATAAGGGCCAAACTTGCTTTCATAGAATTGAATAATATTTTTAGCCTCCTCAATAAGCCCTTTTTTTTGAAAGTGGATGCCAGGTGAGTAGAAATGCTGCAGTGGAAGAGACTCTGAATCCTCTTCCACCTTAGTAAATTTACCGACAAGAAAAGAAAGGTATTTAATAGGATATTTTGTTTCAAAGATATAAACAGAGCTTCCTGTTTTTTCTATTTCTTCTACTCTTTCCACATCGTTCAATCTGGTTTTCCCTATTAATTCTCCATTGGAAATACACTGGTATTCAGGAGGAACAATTATTCTTAAACGGGCCTTAAAATAATCATCACCAGAAGGAGAAGGATACCAGAAGGCGCGTCGACTAAAAAGATAAGTCTCGGATTTGGCAGCCATATAGCCGAGATTCCTTTCATACTGAGATCCGGCGATGACATCCGTTACCTGATCGGGAGGAACAAGCTTTCCCCGGTAATATATATCTATGGAGAAAGGCTTATTTTCAGGAGGAGGATGGACAAAATAAATATAAAGCGACTCTCTCAATCTATCTTGGCTGTAAATCAACTCCCGCTTTTCCTCATCATAAATGCGAAGAATATCTAACCTAGGATTAAGCTTAAGCCTTATTCTTTGGAGGGAATCGACTTTAGACTCTACTTCAATTTTTGCTTTCCCAGAGATATAAAATTGTTTAGGTTTAAAGTCGATTTCAATTTTGTAGCTATTAATCTCAAACATCTCGGCAAAAGATATAAAAATCTTCCTTCCTTTCCCACCTTCGTGGGGCGAATAAAGGTTGATGATTTTCTCATCTTTCCATCGGAAAAAATTGATTTCTTCCGGTGTGAAAGGAGAATAGATGTACGAAACATCTCCCAACTTTTTCCCTTTAAAGCTGAAAACTACCTCCTCTCCTTGAGGTAAGGTAGTAAGCAGCTCTCTATTAAGGGAATTTTCAACTGTGAACGACCGTGAATAATATTTTGAAAACAGGGCATGTGCTTTATTTCTGTCTATAATCGAAGCCTGGAAGTTCTCCTCATCGGGATCCTTTACTATCCTTATGTTCTTCCGGAAAAAATAGTCGGAAAATCTGAGGTAAGCATACGTGAGTTCATCTTCAAGAAAGCTTATTTTATAGATTAAATCAAGCTGATGCTTTTCTCCTGAATCAGAGGGAGAAAAATGCAAATGACCTTTCCCCAATATAAGAAGGCCAGTTTCAAGGCCTGGGATATTGTCATAAAAGACTATCGCATCTTTAAAGGAAAGTTTAATATCTGCGTGCTTAACCTCAATCGATTTAACTCTTTCAGCTCTTCCAGATGGAATCTTAATCTTATGCATTATCCTGACGCTTCCCAGCACATTTTTCTGCTCTATCAGCCATTGACCATTTACCTTGATAAGCGATAAATGCCAGGTTTCTATGGCAACAGAATATGAATTTTGAAAGAAAGCCTGAAGGTATATTTTGGCTTCATCCTCTGTTTGGGTCAATTTACTGGGCTTGAACAAAGTTACGCTATCCATCTGGAGGACATTAAACCTATTTTTTACAATCAACTCCTCTTTTTCCCTTATTTCTTTAGAAAAACTCTCCAGGTAACCCGGGATATCCTTCAGCTCTAGGGATTTTTGAATTTGAGAGATAAATTCACTAATACTTTGTTCTTCGGCAGCAAGCTGAGGGATTATAAAAAAAGCAAGGAAAAATAAGAAAGGGAGCCAAAGAGTAAATCTTCTTTTCATTTATTTATTATAGCAGAAAAAAGAAATAATATAATTACTATAGGAATATGTACATTGAGGTGATATTTTCTCATTTCTTATTATCGCGTCTTCATTCTAAAGAAATGCAATTTTTGTGCCACCTGAATTCAAAAAAAATACTCTGTCTTTGGCAGAGTTAGGACAATTTTAGGTGATGTTTATTAAAAACCAGCCAAAAACTGTAAAAAAATTTAACACTCAACCATTTATTCATATTTATTGTAGGGGCTTGATTTATCAAGCCCACCTTTTTAATTATTTTGTAGGGGCTTGATTTATCAAGCCCACCTTTTTAATTATTTTGTAGGGGCTTGATTTATCAAGCCCACCTTTTAATACTCTTTAATTTAAAAAGTAGCCTGTCCCCTTTTTATTATTTTTATTTTTTTCGTTTGTTCTGCACAAAATCTTCTTCCCAAGTTATAAAGCTATAGTAGAAAATTCTGTCTCCTTCTTCGATTCCTCGAGTAATTTCTGTAATATGAGAGGTGGAAGCCCCAAAAGCCTCAACAGCATAAAAGACTGCTCTCTCCGTGTCTCCAGAGTTGCCGCAAGTGTAGAAGTCTAAGGCAGCATACTCATATTCTGGCCACGTATGGGTGGATATATGCGACTCTGAGATCACGATAACTCCGCTAACCCCTTGAGGCGGGAACCTGTTAACAGAAATAGACCAAACCTTAGTCTCTGCAATCTCCGCAGCTTTGACTAAAATTTGCTGCACTTTATCCACACTTTTAATAATATCCGGATCACACCCAGATGCTTCAACGATATAATGATGGCCTATGGATCTGTGAATTTTTCTGGCCATTTTCCCCCTCCTTAAAAAGGTTGAATTCAATTATGGCATATAGGGGTCAGGCTTGCAAAACCTGCATAACTTGAATTTTTCTTTAGCGGGATCAGACCTTGCTCTTCGTGATTAATATCTCGCCTAGTTTGTCTCGCCGGGGACGGACGAAGGCATGAACAGACTTAATAAAGGAAAAATTGAGGTTAAAGAGTCATGAAGATACAGATTTTTAGAATAATATTCAGAAAATTTCTGGACAGAGATAAAAAACATTTGTTATAATAAATTGTTAATATTTTATACATATTTTATAAATTATATACATTTTTAGGTTCGGAGGAGAAATCATAAATTTCATAATTCATAAGGACCTTTCTCATTTAATTCGCAAAAATCGTCCTAGCTCAAGTCAATACCCTCATAAGAAACTCAAACTGAACATGAGCCCCTACAAAGACTTTTCTCAAAATCATCCCATGTTGTTACCGTTTTTATTTAACTGAGATTATCATAAAATTTACAAGAACTTGGAGGGAAATGAGTGGAAGCTGAAGAATTAAAAATCAAATCATATATAACAAAATATAACAACGAAAAAAAAGCGCTCATATCGATCTTGCAGGAGGTGCAGGAAGAATATAATTACCTACCTCAAGAAATCCTGAGAATCGTTTCAAAAACTATGGGCGTTCCCCTTATCGATATTATTGGAGTAGTTACTTTTTACCGCGCTTTCAGCCTCGAACCAAGGGGAAAGCATCTCATTACCGTCTGCTTGGGAACTGCCTGCCATGTAAGGGGAGGACCTAAAATTCTGGAAGAATTCGAAAGAAAACTAAATATAGAAGCGGGCGAGACCTCAAAAGATGGTCAATTTAGCCTGGAAACAGTAGCGTGTTTAGGTTGTTGCGCCATCGGCCCTGTGGTCGTTATTGATGGCAACTATCATGCTCAGATTACCATCCGAAAAGTTGGTTCCATTCTAAAGAAGCATATAAAAAAAGACTGAGAAAATGAGAAAGATCAAGAAAATAAAAACAGTCAAGGATTTAGAACAGTCAATTCACAGCCAAATTCAAGCAAGAAAATCTGAAAAAAAGCCTGTTCTTACCGTATCTGCCGGAACTTGTGGTCGGGCAAGAGGCTCTTTGAAAGTGATTAAATCTTTAGAAAAAACCATCAAGGAGCAAAATTTAGAAGATAAGGTCAAGATCAAAGTGACTGGATGCCATGGTTTCTGCGAGGCTGAACCCAATATCATCGTTCAACCCATAAATATCTTTTACCAAAAAGTGCAGCCAAAGGATGCTAAGGATATTACTTCCGAGACAATCATCAACAACAAGGTTATTGATCAACTCCTTTTTACGGACCTAGCCACCGGAAAAAAGATTTCCAACGAAAATAATATTCCTTTCTTCAAAAAGCAAAAACGCATCATTCTGGGAGATAATGCCCTTATCGATCCTACCGACATGAACGATTATCTTTCCATCGGGGGATATCTCTCTCTTGTTAAGGCTTTATCTGGTATGACCCAAGAAGAAATCATTGAAACAGTTAAGCAATCTGGCCTTAGAGGAAGAGGAGGAGCAGGTTTTCCCGCGGGATACAAGTGGGAATTTGCCAGAAAAACTAAGGGCGATACTAAATATATCATTTGCAACGCTGACGAAGGCGATCCTGGCGCTTACATGGATCGCAGTTTATTAGAGGGAAATCCTCACAGAGTTTTAGAAGGGATGATTATTGGTGCCTTCGCTATTGGTGCCGGAGAAGGTTATATCTATGCCAGAGATGAATACCCGCTCGCGGTGGAGCATATTTCATTGGCCTTATCCAAAGCGGAAGAGATGGGGCTTTTAGGAAAAAATATTCTTGGAACAGATTTCGATTTTGAAGTCCAAATAGTTAAAGGAGCTGGAGCTTTTGTCTGCGGAGAAGAAACAGCGCTGATTGCCTCTGTAGAAGGGAGAGTGGGCGAACCTCGTCAGAGACCTCCTTTCCCTGCCGTGAAAGGTTTATGGGGAAAACCTACTAACATCAACAACGTCGAGACATGGGCCAATATTCCCCTAATCATCGAAAAAGGCGCTGAGTGGTTCTCTCGAATAGGCACAAACGGAAGCAAAGGAACAAAAATATTCTCTCTTGTCGGTAAAATAAACAACACAGGATTAGTTGAAGTTCCTATGGGAATCACCCTAAGAGAAATCATCTTTGATATCGGAGGCGGAATTCCAGGCGGAAAAGATTTTAAAGCTGTTCAGACTGGAGGTCCTTCTGGAGGGTGTATCCCTAAAGAGATGCTGGACCTGCCTGTGGATTATGAAAGTTTGGCTAAAGTAGGGTCAATAATGGGATCAGGCGGTATGATTGTAATGGATGAGAATACGTGCATGGTGGACGTGGCTAAATTTTTCTTGAATTTTCTCCGCGATGAATCCTGCGGTAAATGTATATCCTGTCGTGAAGGAACGCAGCGTATGTGGGAGATAGTAACTGACATAACAGAAGGAAATGGCAAGAAAGGAGATCTCGAGTTCTTAGAAGCTCTGGCCAAAGCGGCCCGGGATGCTTCCATGTGCGGACTGGGACAGACTGCCGCTAATCCCGTCTTGTCAACCATGAGATATTTTCAAGAAGAGTACGAAGACCATATTAAATATAAGAAATGTCCGGCTTTAGTTTGCAAAGAGATTGTTTCTTCTCCTTGTCAATACATTTGTCCAATTGATCAAGAAGCTTCGGTTTACATAGCTTTAATCGCTATTGGAAAATTTGAAGAAGCTCTGAATATCATCAGAAAAGATAGTCCTTTGCCGACAGTTTGTGGACGAGTTTGTCACAATCCTTGCGAGACAGTTTGTACAGCAGCAGAAATGGGAGAACCAATTGCCATACGGGCTCTAAAACGCTTTATAATGGATTGGGCTATTGAAAAGGGCTATCAATCTCCTAGCGAACAAAAAAAGCAAAAAAAATATAAAGTGGCTGTCATTGGAGCAGGTCCTGCAGGTTTAGCTGCAGGTTATTATCTCAATCAAAAAGGATATAAAGTTGTTGTGTTCGAGTCTTTGCCTGTCCCAGGCGGAATGTTGACCGTAGGAATTCCAGAGCATAGATTGCCCAAAAAAACATTAAATTTTGACATTGAACACATAATAAAGTCGGGTGTAGCTATAAAAACAAATAAAGCTTTAGGCAAGGATTTCTCTATTGATGATCTTTTTAAAGAAGGTTATAAAGCCATATTTATTGCCATTGGAGCTCACAAGTCAATGAAGCTGAACATACCTGGTGAAGATGCAAATGGTGTTATACACGCACTGGATCTGCTCAAAACAATTAATTTAGGAAAAAAAGCAGAACTTGGCGAAAACGCAGGAATTGTTGGAGGGGGAAATGCAGCCATTGATGCGGCTCGAGTTGCCATAAGAAGTAAAAACTGTAAGAAAGTAACCGTACTATACAGAAGAACGAGAAAAGAAATGCCTGCTTTTGAAGAAGAAATCGACCACGCTATCGAAGAAGGGATTGATATCCAATTTTTAGTAACACCAATTAAAGTTCTAGCTGCGAATGGAAAAATCATTGGAGTGGAATGCATTCGCATGAAATTAGGTGATATGGATGAGAGCGGCAGAAGGAGACCCGTTCCTATCGAAGGCTCTGAATTTACGCTGGAATTGGATACACTCATTCCTGCTATTGGAGAAAGGCCCGATATTTCATTTCTAACCGATAAAGACAATCTGAAAACCTCAAAGTGGGACACTATAGAGGTTGATGATGAAACTCTTTTAACAAATAGAGAAGGCGTCTTCGCCGGAGGCGACCTTGTCACAGGCCCTAGAACCGTTGTTGAAGCCATGGCTGCAGGAAAACTCGCGGCTGAATCTATTGAAAAATATCTTACAGGTAAGAGCCTCGCCAGAGAATACAAGCTGAGCAGGCCTTCATTATATGTTGAATCCGTGGAACTGACTGAAGAAGAAATAGAAAAAGCTGAAAGACCTAAAATGCCAAAATTGCCTCCAAGAGCAAGAAAGAATAATTTCAAGGAAGTCGAGTTAGGTTTAAGCGAAGAGAAAGCAATTAAAGAAGCAAGGCGTTGCCTTAGATGTGAATTAAAAACCAAGGATGGGAAAAAAGCTATAGGAAGAGAGAAATGATTAAATTAGCAATAAACGGACTGGAGGTCAAAGCAGAAGAAGGCCAAACCATCTTAGATGTGGCTAAGTTTTATGGTCTCGAAATACCAACTCTCTGCTACAATGAGGGGTTAAGCCGCTATGGAGGTTGCCGCCTCTGTCTGGTTGAGATTGGGGAGGAACCTAAAACTAAACTGGTCTCTTCCTGTACTTATCCTGCGGAAGAAGGCTTAGTGGTGAGAACAGATACAAAAAGAGTTGTTGAAGCGCGAAAGATGATGATAGAGCTGATGCTTTCTGTAGCTCCCGGTTCTAAAATCATCCAGGACCTGGCTTCAAAATTTGGAGTAAAACAGGTAAGGTTCAAAATTCGCAACGAAGAATGTATCCTCTGCGGCCTGTGTGTCCGGATGTGCGCTGAGCAGATGGACGGACGAGCTATTGGCTTTCAAAATCGTGGATACAAAAGAAAAATTTCGACTCCTTTTGACACGCGTTCTGAGGAATGTCGCCTCTGCGGCGGCTGTATCTATATCTGCCCCGCCTGCCAGCTGAGGTGCCAGGGTTCTCAAGCAGATACTGCAGTCTGTAATGCCTGCCTAACCATGGATCCAACCTGCTTGGATTTTTATGATGAGCTTCAGTGCTGGATGTATGATGTAGGTCGTTGTGGAACTTGCATCAGAGAAAAACCCGAAAAATCAAAGAGTAAGGAGAAGGCTCAAAAAAGTAAGGAAAAAGAGAAAAATGCTTAATTTGATTGCTTCTCACTTTTTCAAGCAAATGAGCAAGTAAGGAGGTAATAATAATGACTTATACAAAACTAAATAGAAGTGCTGCCACTTTAACAAAGAACAGAACAGAGGGCTCCATCAGCCCCTTCAGCGGGATGTGTGTGACCTGTGTGGATGGCTGTATCGGCATGTGTGAGATAGGAAAATCTGCCTATAGAGGCCATGAAGTGCTCTATCCCCAGCCTTTTGGCATCATTACCGCCGCGTCGGAAAAAGACTACCCAGTGGACCTTTCTCATTTCAGTATCATGGGAACAGCAGTTGGAGCTTATGGTGTAGAAGCTGACAGCGATAAAGCTACTTTCCCTAAAGTTACCACAGAAACAGCCGTGGGGCATGATAAAGGAATAAAACTAAAAGTTCCCATTGTTATTCCAGGTATGGGATCCACTAATGTTGCCAAACAAAACTGGCAGGGATTAGCTATTGGAGCAGCCCTTTCCGGAACAATCCTTACCGTAGGCGAAAACGTCTGTGCCATGGACGATGAATCTGAAATAAAGAACGGTAGAATCGTCCGCTCTCCGGATATGGAAAACAGAATAAAACTTTTTCAAGATTGGCAAGAGAAGGGCTACGGAACAGTCGCTGTTCAAGCCAATGTTGAAGATACACGATTGGGTGTCCAGGAGTATGTTATAGAAAAGTTAGGAGTCACAGCTGTTGAGATGAAATGGGGCCAGGGAGCTAAAGACATTGGTGGGGAGGTCAAGATCAAAAGCTTAAAAAAAGCCCAAGAACTGAGGAAAAAAGGCTATATCGTTCTCCCTGATCCTGAGGACCCCAACGTGATTAAGGCCTTTGAAAAGGGCAGCTTTAAAGAGTTTGAGAGACACTCTAGATTGGGCATGGTTGAGGAAGAAAGCTTTATGCAGAGGGCCGAAGAATTGAGACGGGCAGGAGCAAAATATGTTTTCCTCAAAACCGGAGCTTACAGACCTGCAGATTTGGCTCGAGCAGTCAAGTACGCCTCAAAAGCAAAAATCGACCTGCTCACGGTTGACGGAGCCGGCGGCGGAACAGGAATGAGCCCCTGGCGGATGATGAACGAGTGGGGTATTCCAAGTGTTGAAATATGGTCACTGCTTTATCAGTATCTCCGTAAACTCGATGAAAACGGAGAATATATACCTGACACTGTGGCGGCTGGAGGGATCACTTTCGAAGACCAGATTTACAAGGCGCTAGCCTTAGGAGCTCCTTATTTTAAAGCAGTAGGTATGGCCAGATCTCCTCTCGCAGCCGCAATGGTAGGAAAAACCATCGGCAAAAGAATCGAGGAAGCACAGGTTCCTGTCTATGTTGAGCGGTTTGGAGATACGACTGAGGAAATATTCGTAACAGCGACAGAATTAAAGACAAAATACAAAGAAAGATTCATACAAATTCCTACTGGTGCTATCGGAGTCTATACCTATTTTCATAGACTCAACCAGGGCCTGCGGCAGCTCATGGCAGGAAACAGGAAATTTGCTCTAGAATACATCACTCGAGATGACATCGCCGCTTTAACCCAAGATGCAGCAAACATAAGCGATATTTCTTATATCCTGGACGTCGATAAAGAAGAAGTCGAGAAAATATTGAAAAGCTGATTTAAGGGGACAGGTGACCTTTCATTAAAAAGAGGCCTGTTGTAGTTGCTCAATAATTCGGCAACACTTTCGGTTATGATATAGAAGATAAAAGTGTCATTGCGGGCGGAGCGTCGCAATCTCAACCTTTTTTTATATTCTTTTCTCTGCATTTCCTGCTTTTCAGAATAAATGCAGAATAAATAGAATAAATGGGGCCAGGCTCCATTTTTTGCTTGGCCGCTTTTTTGCATCATTGTTGAAAAATGGAGCCTGGCCCCATTTATTCTGCCCATTTATTCTGATAAGCCAAATAAACTGAAATGCTTTACCCTTTAGGTATCTTATGCTATAAATAGCTCTAGTTTAAAATGGAAATAATAATAAGAATAATCGCTTATTTCATCCTGCTTTTTGCAATCACAATTCATGAATCTGCCCACGGCTGGGCCGCCCTTAAATTTGGAGACCCCACAGCCTATCATCTGGGGAGAATCACTCTCAATCCCATACCACACATCGACCCTCTCGGCACGGTTATTCTCCCCCTTATTATGATGATAACAGGCATCCCTTTTATCGGCTGGGCCAAGCCAGTCCCGGTCAATCCTCTCAATTTGAGGAATCCCCGCCGTGACAACCTCTGGATATCAGCCGCTGGACCTATCTCTAACCTGACAGCTGCCGCAGTTTTTTTAGTCGGAATCGTTATCCTGAAATTCCTTAATCCCAATATAGTCTACTTTCTCAGGTCTTTCATTTTCGCCCAAACGGGTTTTGCTGGTGGATTTCATCCTCTTGGGGGATTGGCTTTGATCTTATTTTATGGTGCTCTTATCAATACTCTCTTGGCTATTTTCAATATGATACCTATTCCACCTCTGGATGGAAGCGGAGTCCTGATGGGTCTTCTCTCTGATGAAGCCGCAGAAAAATACGATAGAATCCGCCCCTATGGATTTCTTATTATTCTTGGATTGCTTTTTATCGGATTTCTTAATCTCATTTTTAGACCCATCTATATTTTAATAGCAACCATTGCCGTGTCATAAAATGGGAGAAAAAAAGGGAAAAGTTGTTCTCAGCGGAATGAGACCCACAGGTCCTCTCCATCTTGGGCATCTGGCTGGGGCTCTGCGCAACTGGCTCAAATTCCAGGAGCAATACAAATGCTACTACACTATTGTCACCTGGCACGCCTTCAGCTCCGAATACCAGAATTCAAAGGCCATTAAAAACCATACGTTTGAAGTGGCTGTGGATTGGTTGAGCACAGGATTAGACCCGAAAAAAAGCGTTCTTTTCGTCCAGTCAGATATCAAAGAGCATGCTGAGCTCCATCTGCTTCTTTCGATGGTTATCCCCCTTCCCTGGCTGCAAAGGGTTCCCACATTCAAAGAAATGCAAAGGGAACTTCCTGATAAAGACCTGAACACATACGGATTCCTAGGATATCCTGTGCTTCAAGCAGCTGATATCCTTATCTATAAAGCAGATGCCGTGCCTGTAGGCGAAGACCAGGCATTTCACCTTGAATTTGCCCGAGAAGTGACAAGGCGATTCAACCGCCTTTTCGGCAACATTTTTCCCGAACCTCAAACCTTTCTTACAGAAGTTTCCAAGCTGGCTGGAACAGACGGGCGCAAAATGAGCAAATCCTATGGGAATGCGATTTTGCTCAAGGACTCACCGGAAGTAATTCGACAAAAAATATCAACCATGAAAACTGATATCAGACGCAAACGCAGGACAGACCCTGGAGTCCCAAAAGACTGCCCTGTGTTTACTCTGCACAGAGCATTTGTGGCAAAAAAACGAAGAGAGGAATTGGCCCAGGGATGTCGAACAGCCGGAATAGGTTGTTTAGAATGTAAAAATGTGGTCATCGAGAGCCTCCTCAACCTTCTCACCCCTTACAGGGAAAAAAGAGATAAGTTCGAAAAAAAACCTCAGCTTGTTTGGGAAATTCTGGAAGAAGGTAATGATAAAGCAAGACTAGTAGCCCAAAAGACCATGGAAGAAGTTAGATCTGCCATAGGTCTTTAAAAAATAATCGATTCCTATGGACGCCTCTGCTATATATCAGGTAAGGTTAGAAGCTTTCGAAGGCCCTCTGGACCTCCTTTTGTTTCTGATTAGGAAGAGAAAAATTGATATCAATGATATTCCCATGGCTACAATCACCAGGGAATATTTGGAATACCTCAACCATAAGGAAAGGATAAATCTCGACCGGGAAGCTGAATTTCTGCTTATTGCTTCGTTCCTCATCTATATCAAATCTCAGATGCTTCTCCCTCGAGAAAAGGCCTTAGACGAAGAAAAGATCCCCGTCAAACTCTCGTGGATCAGCTTCTTGATTATCAAAAAATAAAAGCAGCCAGTCTCCTTTTAAGAAAAAAGGAAGAAGATGAACTGCAGAAGTGGAAAAGAACAGCTCTCCCCTCTCTGTTTCAAGAGGAAGAGACTGATTTCATGGAAGTCTCTCTCTTTGACCTGGCTGAATCCTTTTTTTCTCTGATGAGGAAAAAAGAGGAAAAAAAGACAAGAACCATCAAGAGAAAAGAATTTTCTTTAGAAGAAAAAATGAAGGAAATTATGGCAGTTTTAAAGGAGAGCTCATTTCTTGATTTTTTGGATTATTTTAGCCAGCAGGAATCTTTTGAAGAAGCTTTAGTCTCTTTTTTCAGCCTTCTGGAACTTATCAAGTCCAGGATAGTCATTGCCATCCAAAAAGGTCCCTTCCAACCGATTAAGGTTAGGCTTCGCCAAGAGACCTATTTGAAGAGAAAATAATGAAAAACCGCCTGAAAGAAGTCATCGAATCTTTAATCTTTATTTCCCTGGAGCCGCTGACATTAGAAAAAATCAAAAATGTTCTCCAAGAATATCCAGAAGAGCAGGTTGAGCAGGCCATTAAAGAGCTTCTTGAAAGCTATCTTACGAATGAAAGGGGAATCCAACTCCTCCAATCTGCAGGCGGGTATCTTTTCTCAACAAGCCCCGAGCATGATTTATGGATAAGGCGTCTTTTCAAGTTGGAAAGAAAAGCCAAACTTTCACCTGCAGCTTTGGAGGCTTTGTCAGCCATCGCTTACCATCAGCCTGCAACCCTGGCGGAAATATCGGCCACAAGAGGAGTGGACTCCAGCCACACCCTAAAAACTCTTCTCCAGAAAAAATTGATCAAAATCGTAGGAAGAAAAAAGAGTCCTGGGAGCCCGTTGATCTACAGGACGACCGATAAATTTTTAGTATATTTTGGTCTTACGGACATAAAGGACCTTCCCTCTCCCGAGGAAATTTCAAAAATTCTAGAGGAGGAGAAATATCTTGAGAAAGATGAAAGCTCTGTTCACTAAAAAAACAATCCTTTCTTTTATTATTTCTTTATTACTGGTGGTTTCCTTTTCTTGTCGACCTACAGAAATAAAAATCACGGAGCCTCCTTCAGACCGCCATCAGCCTTACAATTTTGTCGGGCGAAAAGGGATGGTCGTAGCTGCCCATCACTTAGCTGCAAAGGCAGGCTTGGAGATGTTAAAAAAAGGAGGAAACGCCATCGATGCAGCGGTGACAACAGCGTTTGCTCTGAATGCTAGTGAACCTTTTGCTTCTGGAATCGGAGGCGGAGGATTTATGGTTATTTATCTTGCTTCAGAGAAAAGAGTCACTGTCGTAGATTTCAGGGAAAAAGCTCCTTCCGGGATCCCTCGGGAAATATTCAACGATAAAGGCAAAATAAAACCCACCGGGCTGGCCGTTGCTGTCCCTGGCACCCTGGCAGGATGGGATTATTCTCTCAAGAAATACGGGACAAAAAGCCTGGCCGATGTTACGCAAGAAGCCATTAAAATTGCAGAAAATGGATTCGCGGTGAGCCAAACTTTCAGCCGCATCAATAAAGATCAATACGAAAAACTTATCATGAATGCAGGAGAAGGGACTTGCTATCTAAACAAGGGCTTTCCCTACGAGCCAGGAGACCTGTTCCGAAATCCTGAACTGGCTGGAACCTTAAAACTTATTGCCTCTAAGGGTATAGATGAATTTTATAAGGGGGAGATAGCCCAGAAGGTTGTAAAAGCAGTAAATGAAAAGGGCGGAGTAATGGACCTCAAAGACTTAGCTCTTTATAAGCCGGTTGAACACCCCCCTGTGCAGGGAACATACAAAGATTATACACTTTTTACTATACCACCTCCAAGCTCTGGAGGAGTGCACATTATCCAACTTCTCAATATGCTTGAGAATTGGCCTGTAAAAAAATGGGGTTCTAACTCTCCCCCTTATATCCATCATCTCTGCGAAGCTCTTCGTTTTGTTTTTGCCGATAGGTCAAGATATCTTGGTGATCCTGATTTTATAAAAGTGCCTGTTGAGGAACTTATTTCCAAAAAGTATGCAAAACAGATTGTTTCTCAAATCATGCCAGATAGTCTTTTAGATTTTTATCCTTTCGGAAGATTTGACGAGAAAAAGAACGATCAGGGAAATACAACTCATGTCTGCATTATTGACGAAAAAGGAAATATTGTCTCCTTAACTCAAAGCATTAATCATTTTTTTGGTACAGGAATTGTCCCTGAAAACACAGGCTTTCTACTGAATAACATTATGTATGATTTCTCCCGTGATCTCAGCTCACCTAATGCGCTGGGTCCTTACAGGCGACCTTTAAGCTCTATGAGCCCTCTTATAATGTTTAAGAAAGAGAAGCCGTTTCTGGTCCTGGGCTCACCAGGAGGAACGAGAATTTTTTCCTCCCTTACTCAGATAATTATCAATATCACTGATTTCGATATGTCACTAGATGAAGCTATTGAAGCTCCTCGCTTTTTCAGCTATTCCTCCCAAGGAAAGCCGCGAAGCATCTCTCTTGAATCGCGCTTCCCTGAAAAAACCTATGAAACTCTAAAAAACATGGGACATAATATCAGGATCAGAGAAGCTTTTGATAAATACTTTGGAGGTGCTCAGGGCATACTGATCCTCCAGGATAAAAAAGTGATTTTGGGTGGGGCTGATTCCCGCAGGGATGGATACGGAGCAGGATATTAATTCATTAGAAAAAAATTGTCATTGCGAGCGACTGGAAGGAGCGCGGCAATCTCAACCTTTTTTTTATGAGATTACCGCGCCTGTTCCGAGCAAAGCGAAGGAATCTTCTGCGCTCCTCGTAATGTCCTTTCATCAAGTGACTTTAGGACGAAGTTTAAAATTTATTTTAAGGATGGTCTGATGAAAAAAACCTTTTTTACAACTTTTCTCCTTCTCACTTTATTCATCCCGGTGATGTTCCCTCAGGAAGAAAAAAAAGTGACTTCGCCGCTTTTTGAACAACCTCTCCTTATTACCTCTGCAGGTCAAAGTGCTGAGGTTAGGCTGGCTTCGGTCCTGGCAAAAAGGGGAGAACTCAACTTTATCCTCTCCAAAACTGCCACTCCGAAGGATTTAGAGAACATAAAAACCCTAGCCTTGGTCTTAGGGGTAAGCTTGAAAGGTCTTGGAGCGGCGGGTCTTGATATAGCTAAAGAAAAGGAAAGGGTCAATCTGCTTGTTGAAGAAGCTCAAAAGAAAAACATACCTCTCCTTTGTCTCCATCTTGGTGGAGAAACAAGAAGAGGCCAGCTTTCAGATGCATTTATATCGATTTTTCTTCCTAAGGCCAAAATGGTAATCGTCGTCAAGTCCGGGAATAAAGACAAGCTCTTCACCAGGATTTGTGAAGAGCACAAAATTCCCCTGATTGAAGTTGAAAAAACAGTGGACACACTCGAGCCGCTAAAAAATGCATTCAAATAAACAGACCATTCCATATTGTGGGAGCGAAGCCATCCCCAAATATTCTTATTGAACAATCAAGGATTTGGGGATATTTCATGACCAGCCTGGGTCTTAAAGTGTAAAAATGCCCGATTACTTAATCTTTTTTTCAATGGTAGCCATCTTTGTCCTGCTGGCTATGCTTTTGAAACTTCCTATAGGAATCTCCCTCGCCTTTTCCGCTCTGGCCGGCTCCCTTTTGGGAGGAGAAGGAATAGGTCTGCGTCACCTTGTTGAAGGCAGCTTTGGTTATTTTGACACTATCCTTATTATCGTCACGGCCATGATTTTCATGAATGTTCTCCAGGCATCAGGCATTCTGGACACCATTACATCTATTTTGCTAAGAACCTTCTACAAGAGAAAATTCGCCCTGCTTCTCTCTGTCATGGCTTTGATTATGTTTCCAGGGATGATCACAGGTTCCTCTACAGCCGCGGTCCTCACCACAGGAGCTCTCGTTGCTCCAGTACTCATGAAAATGGGGCTTTCCAAAGTCAAAACAGGAGCCTTAATAGCCATGGGAGGAATTCTGGGTATGATTGCTCCTCCAGTAAACATACTGGTCATGATCATGGGAGGAGGAGTGGATATGCCCTATGCAGGACTCACCCTTCCCCTCCTGATCATAGTCATCCCTCTTGCTATCGTTATATCTCTGTGGCTGGGATACAGAGATATTAAAATCATTGAATATGAAAAAATGAAAGCTACCCTCCCTCCATCCTATTCCAAAAAATATGGTTTTCGGCTGTACCTTCCCCTGATCGTAATCCTTGTCTTGATGCTCGGTCAAAGCGTCCTCCCCAAAATCATGCCTGACATAGGCATCCCAGCTATTTTACTCTTGGGCAGCTTGATAGGACTTGGCTGCGGCAGGCCCTTTAATTTTTTCAGAACTACTCAAAAGGCAATGCAGCAATCTATCCCCATATCTTGTATTCTAGTAGGCGTAGGCATGTTCATCCAGATCATGACCTTAACAGGAGCAAGGGGCTGGATATTGATATCCTTTCTCTCGCTGCCTTCTCTCCTCCTCTATCTTGGTATAGCCACCAGCATGCCGCTGTTCGGGGCCGTCTCTGCCTTTGGATCTGCTTCCATCCTGGGAGTTCCATTCATACTGGCCCTTATAGACAAGAATGCTATCATTACCTCCTCTGCCTTATCAGCTGTGGCAGGCTTAGGAGATTTGATGCCGCCCACAGCAATGGCTGGTATCTTTGCTGCTCAGGTAGTTGGAGAGGCCAATTACTTCAAGGTTCTCCGGCATTGCCTCATGCCCGCTCTCTTTCAACTTGTAATGGGGGTGGCTGTATTACACTTCGCTCCTTTTTTAGATAAATTTATTTAGAGAAAAAGATGCAAATCGTTTACCATCTTATAGTTTTTTACCTGACATGCCATTTAATCTGGTGTCTTTTTCGCGAGAAAAAGTTCTGGAACCAGGTCAGTGTCGCTCTTGTTCTTATCATGTTTCTCCTCCGGCTTTTTTTGATCAAATAAACCATGAGAAATTTAAAAGGAAATTTCGTCTCCGCTCTTCTTCTTCTCTTTGCCATCGCCATTTGTTTCCTCTCCGCTCTCAAATTTCTCAGTATGCAAAAAAAAGAAGCTATCTTCCCCAGCCGTGGACTTACATCCAGAAAAATGCTCAGCTCCTACTTCCCAGAATTGAAGAAAACATGGGGAGACACAGATGTTTACCTCTATGAAGGACAAGAAAAGGGAGGGAACCTTTTGATCCTGGGAGGGGCACACGCCAATGAACCAGCAGGATTCATATCAGCAGTACTTCTTATCGAAAATATTCAAGTTTCAACAGGAAAAATCATTATTGTTCCCCGGGCTAATAACAGCGGTTTTACCCATAGCCAGCCTCAGGAAGGAAATCCCCAGAGATATTCTCTTGAATCCCCGCGGGGAAGAAGGCACTTTCGCCATGGCTCTCGCCTGACTAATCCGGTCCACCAATGGCCGGATCCTTCTATATACATCAACCCGGCAGGCCAAAAGCTCTCGGGCGCGGATAGCAGAAATCTCAACCGTTGCTACCCTGGAAAAAAGACTGGTTCTTTAACAGAGAAAATAGCCTCTGGAATCATGGAGCTTATCAATAAAGAAAAAATTGATCTGGCCCTCGACCTGCACGAGGCAGCCCCCGAATACCCAGTTATCAACGCTATTGTCTTCCATGAAAACAGCGCAGACCTTGCAGCTCTTGCTTTCATGGAGCTCCAAATTGAAGGCTTTGAGTTTCGCCTGGAAGCTTCTCCCTTAAACCTTCGGGGCCTGAGCCACCGAGAATGGGGAGATCACGCTCAGATTATGGCTATCCTTCTTGAGAGCGCGAATGCATCCCACGGAAGGCTCAAAGGAAAGACATCCCCTGCCCTGATTGTCGAAGGAAAAGATAAGAATTACACGAAGGCAGCCAAGCTTGGACGACTTTTTGTCCCCTATGATGAAGATGGAATCCCTCTAAAGATAAGAGTGGCTCGCCACTTGGCCGCTGTAAAATCCATCCTCTCAAACCTCGAAGAACTGTATCCTGAGAAAAGAATTGAAATCAAAAATATGCCAGCTTCCTCCGAGTTAAAAAAGGTGGGGATAGGGCCCTTTCTCAACCCTCCAAACTGACGCTAAGTCAAGATATTACCGCTATTTAGGTTGACAAACAAGCCTTTCCTAATGTAGTATAATTGTTCGACCAAATTTCTAGAAATATGGAAATCATAGTAGCTAAAAATTCAGGATTGTGTTACGGAGTCAGAAGAGCTTTGGATATTGCAAGTGAAACTAGACAGAAGAAAGCCGGGAAAGTATTTACTCTTGGAGACCTGATCCACAACCCTCAGATTATAGCCGACTTGGAAAGACAAAAAATTCACTCCATAAACGACCTGGACGGACTCAATGAAACAACTGTTATCATCCGAAGCCATGGAGCCTCTCCTGATATATACAGATTACTCACCCAAAAAAACATTGAAATTGTTGATGCTACCTGTCCTATCGTCAAAAAAATTCAAAAATTAGTCGAGCTCCTGGCCAAGGGTAAAGAAGAAATAATCATCGTCGGGAACAAGGAACATCCAGAAATAAAAGGACTTATTGGATTCAGCCAAGGCAAAGGGATAATTATAGAAAATGAAGGCCAGGTCAAGAGCCTACCTAACAGAAAAAGAAGAGCGATCCTGGCGCAGTCCACTCAAGACCTCTACCTTTTTGAAAAAATTGTCTCCGCTCTCATCGAAAAAACTAAGGAGTTGAATGTCTACAACACTATCTGTCGCTCCACTCAAACCAGGCAAAAATCCACTTCGGAGTTGGCAGCCTGTGTCGACATCCTTTTCATAGTGGGGGGAAAGAACAGTTCCAACACAAATAAACTATACCAGATTTCAAAAAGGATTCTGCCCAACACACACTTTATTGAAAGCGCAGCTCAGATTAAACCTGAAATGCTTAAAGGAGCGAAAAAAACAGGGATTTCAGGAGGTGCTTCCACTCCTCCTAGAGCTATCCAAGAAGCTGTGGCTAAAATCAAAGCTAACTGCAAACACCAATTTCATAGGGAGAAGACCGTCCAATGTCAGAGATAACAAAAAAAGAAGAGGAACATCTCTCTTCTAAAGATTACGAAAATTTACTGGATCAATACCAATTCGATGCTAAAGAGATAGCTCCTGGGAAAATAATCAAGGGTAAAATTATTAAAGTTACATCAACCCATGTTCTCATCGATATTGGATTTAAGTCTGAAGGCATTATTCCCATGGAGGATTTTAATAACATCCTGGATAAAAGCGAAATCCATCCAGGTGACCATATCGAAGCGATCGTGGAAAGAAGTGACTTAAAAGAAGGGTATCTCGTCCTCTCTCATAAAAGAGCAATCGCTTTCAAAGCTTTAATCAACCTGGAGAAAGCTTACAATTACCAAACATGGATAACTGGGAAAATAATTGAAAAAATAAAAAATGGGTACACTGTTAATGTTGGAATCAATGCTTTCCTTCCTGACTCCCATGCCGACGTAAGGACAGTCAAAGAGCCTGAAAAGCTTATAGGGAATGAATATAAATTTAAGGTTATAAAATTTGAGCGCCAATCCGAAAATGCTGTTCTTTCCCGAAAACATTTCCTCCAGGATGAAAGGGAAAAAAGAAGAGTCCAGGTTTTCAGCAAGCTCAGCCAGGGACAAAAAATCGAGGGTCAAGTGAAAAGCCTGACAAATTTTGGAGCATTCATAGATTTGGGAGGAGTGGAAGGGCTCCTTCACATTTCGGATATGTCCTGGGGAAAAATCCATCATCCTTCAGAAATCCTTAAAGTCGGGGAAAAAGCAGAAGTTGTAGTCCTCAATTTCAACGAAAAGGAAGAAAAAATTTCTCTTGGGTATAAACAACTGGCACCCGACCCCTGGGAAAACGTGGGAGAAAAATATAAGATTGGGCAAACAATAAAAGGCAAGGTAGTAAACCTGGCTGATTTTGGAGCCTTTGTAGAACTCGAAAAAGGAGTGGAAGGATTGATCCACGTTTCAGACCTGACTTGGACTCGAAAAGTTGTTCATCCAAAAAAAATCCTTACTCCTGGAGAAGAAGTCACGGTTTCCATTCTGAATATCAATCCTTCTGCAAAAAGAATATCTTTGGGCCTTAAACAAATGATGCCTCATCCTTTAGAATTGCTCAGGCAGAAATACAGTCCTGGAGCCCGAGTCAAAGGCATTATAACAAGCATAACCGATTTTGGTGCATTCATGGAGGTGGAAAAAGGAGTTGAGGGTCTCATCCATATTTCTAATATCTCCTGGAAAAAAATAAAGCACCCTTCTGAAAAGCTAAAAGCTAATGAAGAAGTGGAAGCCATCATTTTAAACATTGATGTGGAAAAGCAAAAATTATCGCTTGGCATTAAGCAGCTAGAAGGCGATATTTGGGAGGATTTTTTCAATCGACAAAAGATAGGAGACCTCGTCAAAACCAAGATCGTCCGCCTAGCTGATTTTGGAGTTTTTGTTGAAATTACTCCAGGAATTGAAGGGATTGTTTTCCTTTCAGAGCTAGACGAAAAGAAAATTGAAAAGCCAGAAGAGGCTTTTTCCCTAGGAGAAGAAAGAATTGCAAAAATCATAAAATTGAACCCTAGGGAGAAAAAAATATCACTCAGCTTTAGACAAGCTCTCTTGGAGCTCCAAAAGTTAGAGTATCAAAAATATATTGCGAGCCAAGATAGTAAACTTACTCTGGGGGATGTATTTAAGGATCATTTCGAACAAATTCGATCTCCAAAAAAAGTGAAGAAAAAGGAGGAAAAAGTAGAGGAAAAAATAAAGGCAAAGGTAAAGGCAAAGGTAAAGAAAAAAGTAGAGGAAAAGGTAAAGAAAAAGGTAAAAGTAAAAGCAAAGGCAAAGGTAAAGAAAAAAGTAGAGGAAAAGGTAAAGAAAAAGGAGGAAAAAAAATGATTAAAGCCGACTTAATCAACAAAATTTCAAAAGAAATGAACATTTCCAAGCAAGAGGCAGAAGCAGGCGTAAATCTTTTTTTTCAGACTATAAAAGAAGCGATCTTAAGGGGAGAAGAAATAGAATTAAGGGGTTTCGGAAGTTTCCGCTTCAGACAAAGAAATTCACGCTCAGGAAGAAATCCTCGAACCGGTAAACCAGTTCATGTTCCTCCTAAGAAGGTTTTGTACTTTAAACCGAGTAAAATCCTAAAAAACCTGATAAATAGTAAATAATGGAATATATCTCTGCTCCTTGGAGAAAAGAATACGTAAGACGATCATCCAAAATGAGCGGATGCATTTTTTGCCACGCTCTTAAATCAAAAGACGACAGAGGAGCGTTCATCCTTTTTAGAGGCGCTCACAACTTCATTGTGTTAAATAAATATCCTTATACAGTTGGCCACCTGATGATTGTTCCTTACAAACACGTTTCTTCATTCGAGCAAGCAAAAAAAGAATCGACTGATGAGATGGCAGATCTCCTCAAATTTAGCCTGAAAGCTCTGAGAAAGAAATATTGTCCTCAAGGCTTCAACACCGGTATGAACTTAGGCAAGTGTGCCGGGGCAGGTGTTACCGATCATTATCATCTACATGTGATACCGCGCTGGACGGGAGATTCACATTTTATGCCTATCGTGGGCGAAACAAAGGTGATGATAGAAAATCTCGAAACGACATACGACCGGCTCTTTCCTCTTTTTCAGAAAGCAAAATTAGGCTCATAAATAATTGAGGTTCAAAATAGCTTTCTCTTTATGACGGAAGAGGCAAGTAAACTTTAAAAAAGACAAAAGAGGAAAAATGAATTTTGAGCTCACAGAGGATCAAAAGCTACTTAAAGCTATGGTCAGGGATTTTGCCCAAAAGGAGATTGAACCTAACGTAAAAACCTTAGAAGATACCCACGAATTTCCTCGTGAATTATTAGATAAACTGGGAAAACTAGGAATCTTGGGTATGACTATTCCCTCAGAATATGGAGGTACAAAAACAGACTATATATCCCTGATTCTTGCCCTTGAAGAAATCGGTCGGGCATCTCCTTCACTTGCTGTTATTGTCAGTGTTCATTGTTCGCTCTTTTGCTATTCCATCATGAAGTTTGGAAATAATGCCCAGAAGAAAAAATATCTCCCAAAAGCAGCCAAAGGGGAGATGCTGGGAGCTTTTTCTTTGACTGAGCCAGGAGCAGGTTCAGATGCGAAAAACCTTAAAACGAAATCGATAAGGGAAGGTGACTTTTATATTTTAAACGGGACAAAATCATGGATTACTACTGGAAGCGAAGCAGATGCCTCTATTATTATTGCCTCGACAGAGATTAAACCAGGCATGAAGAAACTGAATGCGTTTATTGTAGAGAAAAAATTTCCAGGTTTTTTAGCCTCCAAGATTGAAGAAAAGATGGGGCTGCATTCTTCTTTAACTGCAGAATATGTCTTGGAAGATTGTCAAGTTCCTGCGGAAAATCTTTTGGGAGAAGAAGGAAAAGGAGCAGCTGTTGCCTTCCATTGCCTTGACGGCTCAAGAATCGGCATTGCTGCTCAAGCCGTTGGTCTCGCTGATAAGGCTATAGAAGAGGGAGTTAAATATGCCCGGCAGAGAGAAGCCTTCGGTAGAAAAATTGCCGAATTTCAGGCTATTCAATTCATGATTGCTGATATGAGTACACTAAGAGATGCAGCTCGATTGCTAACTTACAAAGCTGCTGATTTAATCGATAAAGGGAAACCCTATACCAAAGAATCCTCCATGGCCAAACTCTTCGCTTCAGAAGCCGCCAATAAAATTGCCTATCAAGCTTTACAAATTCACGGAGGCTATGGATACTCAAAAGAATTTTTAATTGAGCAACTTTATAGAGATGCCAGAGCTTTCTCTATCTATGAAGGTACTTCTGAGATTCAGCGCCTGGTCATCTCTCGATATTTATTAGAAGAATATTGATTTGTTTAGATACGAAAAAAAGGAGACAGTGATTAATCGTGGACAAAGCATTAGAAAAAAAGGCCAAGAAAATGGGGACAGGCCCCATTTTCTAAAAAATAAGGTGAAATCATGTTAAAATCAATGCGAAAAAACGTAAAGAAATTGTCTCCCTTCCTATGGCTTGTTATTGCTGCCTTTATTATTACTATTTTTGCAGTATGGGGAGGAGCTGGCCGTTTGGGAGAAACAAGAACAACAGGGGCTATTGTCACAATAGGGAAAGAGAGAATTTCAGCAGATTTTTACTTTCAGAATCTCAGGCAAAGGCTTGAGGGATTAAAAAGAGAGTTTAAAGACCTCGATAGTAAACTCATCCAGCAGCTCAATATTCCCAGACAAGTCCTCGAGCAGATCATCCAACAAACCCTTCTCTCTCAAAAGGCTCAAGAATTAGGCATAGATGCTTCTTCGGAAGAAATTCGAGAAAAAATTATTGGTTATCCTGTCTTTCAAAAGGAGGGAAAATTCGTCGGGTTTGAAGAATACAAGAGAATTCTGGAATGGAACCGAATTTCCATCTCAGAATTTGAAGAAAGCCTCAAAAAAGAGATTATTCTCAACAAAGTCATGAAAGTCCTCACGGCTGGAATCACTCTTACTCCTGAAGAACTTTGGGAAAATTATAAAAACAGGAACGAATCAGCAAAGATGGAATTTGTCATCCTTGAAACTGAAAAGATAGAACTGAAAGAGGAACCCCTTTCAAGCGAAATTAAAGAATACTTTGAAAAGAACAAAGAAAAATACGAAATCCCTGAAAAAAGAGAAGCTGCATTTGTCTTTCTCAAAACAGAAGACATAAAAGCAGGAATCGAACTGACTGATTCTGAGATAGAAAAATACTATAAAGAGAATGAATCACAGTTCAAAGATCCTGAAAGATTGAAGATCAGTAGAATCTTCATCCCTTATGATGAGAAAGAAAAAAAGCTTATTTTGGCAGAAACCCAAGGAATTTTAGAAAAAATTAAAGGTGGCGAAGATTTCGGTGATTTAGCAAAAAAGCATTCCAAGGATAATAAAGCAAACAACGCCGGGGACTGGGGCCTTTATGAGTGGCAAACATTATCCTCTGGGGAGAAGACAGAAATTGAGAAACTTTCTGAGGGGGAAACTTCCGGCGCCGTAGAACTTGAAGATGGGATTTCTATCCTTAAAATCACAGAAAAAAAGCCATCGCGGATAAAGCCTCTTGAAGAAGTCCAAGAAAGAATAAAAAGTGCCGTCATGGACCAGAAAGCCAGAGAGATGGCCGAGGAGAGAATTAACAGATTAGAAAAAAGGGCAAGAAAAGAAAAAAGCCTTAGCGCAGCCGCTCAAGCAATTGGCTTTGAATTAAAAAATACGGGCCTTCTCAAAGAGGGAGAGACCATAGAAGACATTGACTCTGCCGGCACTATAAGCACAACTCTTTTCGAACTCAAAGAAAAGGAAATGTCTTCCCCTCTCTATACATACAAAGGTGTGGGAATTGTCCAGCTCGAAAAAGTTGAACTTCCTCGCCCGGCTAACTTTGAAGAAGTGGAAAAAGAAGTCAAAGAAGAATTCATGGCTTTAAGAAAGAAAGAGAAGGCCTTGGAAAAAATGAAAAAAGTAAAGGCTGAACTCAAAAAAGCAAGCCTTGAGGGCCTGGCCGAAAAACATGGTCTTGAATACAACACTGCCGAAGAACACAAACGGGGACAGTATCTAAGCGTTATCGGAGAAAATTCGAAAATCGATGAGCTCGCTTTTTCTCTTCCTTTAAAGGAAGGAAGCGAACCCGTCGAGTTTGAAGAAGGTTATGTCCTGATTAATATACTGGACAGGAAAGAAGTAACCCAAGAAGACCTTGAGAAAGATAAAGAAACAGAAAAAGAAAATTTGCTGGAGGCAAAAAAGAACAAATTCTTCCAATCTTATATGTTCAAATTAAGAGAAGAAAAAAAAGTTAATATAAAATATGATGTTTTCCTTAAGATCAATTCTGATGTCCTCTCCAGGTACGGAGGAGAAGGATAAAGGAATCAGACCTTTTATAGGTTTGATCCAAAGAATATAATATCTAAGATAAGAGCTTTTACTCTTTTCTCCAGAGCTTCTCTGAATTTATCCACAGTTTCTACAAATTCCCCCGCTAAATAATCAGTGATGTACATAGGCTCCCCTATTTTGACTCTAATCTTAGTCGGAACTAGAAAAGGAACCTGGGTTCCGAGCATGGCTATGGGGGTGACAGGAACAGAGATTCCCTCCTCTTTATACATGTTATAGGAAAGGACGGAGGCTCCTCTCTTGAAATAACCCACGTAAGGGTTGGGATTCTTTTCTATCACCCGGCCCAGGCCTTGAAGCGTGATGATCGCTTTTCCTTTTTTTAGATATTCTTGACATTTCTCCATAGCCATTCTCTTTCCCTGGTTTAAATCCACAGGAATAGTCCCCACTTTAGCAGCGTTGGCTGAAACATAGTTGACAGCAAGGGACTTTAGAGGACTGAGGACTAAATCCAGCAAGAGACCAACGTTTTTCATATGTATCTTTAGATGACGTCTTATTAGATAATTGAGTTCATCTTTATTGAATATCATCCTGTTGGCTGTAAAAAAAGTCGGCCGAGGAATGATTTTGAATAAAGTGGCAATATCTTTAAACGTCCCGATATGATTGCCAACTATAATATTAGGCCCTCCTTTGACAAAATTCTCTTTCCCCGTTATCTCAATTTTTTTGCCAAGGAGGGCAAAACTACTTGCCCCCTTAATAATTGGCTCTCGTTTTTTTAATTCTTCTTCGAAGGTTGCCATTTCACCAGTTCTTGATTCTTATCTTATACGAATTAAAATCTCACTGCAAGGATGAAAGCGTCATAGATATCTCCTATCATCAGGATAAGATTGCCGCGTTCCCCTGCCCATTTATAAAAAGAGCCTAGTCGCCCTTCATGTAACGCATCAGCATAAGTTGCTTTTGTATGAGTAAAGGAAAAAAGCAAGATCTGGCCCCGACTTGAACTCAACTTGAAAATGGGAAAAAATCATGGTAATTTAGCCCTAAAAAACATTACTAAAGAGTCTCTCTTAAAAAGTTTATTAAGAAGGAGGAAAATATGATGATCCTAATTCACCAAGGGCAGATTTTTGCACCTGAGCCTTTGGGTAAAAAAGATATTTTGATTACGGGAAGCAAAATTGTTGCCATAAAAGAACCAGGGCAGATTAGGATTGAAGGATTGGATGTCCAAGTAGTCAACGCCTCGGAAAAGATTATTATGCCTGGATTCGTAGACAGCCATGTCCACATATTGGGTGGAGGTGGGGAAGGAGGACCAGCTACAAGAGCACCCGAAATAACTGTAGAAGATATCGCTTCGAGCGGAGTCACGACTGTCATCGGCTGCTTGGGAACTGATGGGACAACGCGCCATATGCAATCTCTTCTGGCTAAAGCAAGAGGTCTTGATGCGGAGGGAATCACAACTTACATCTATTCTGGATCCTATCAAATTCCAGTCGTAACACTCACAGGAAGTATTCGTTCTGATCTCATCCTCATCGATAAAGTAATCGGAGCAGGAGAAATAGCTATTTCTGACCACCGCTCTTCCCAGCCCATCTTTGCCGAAATCGCCCGCCTTGCAGCTGAATGCAGGGTCGGAGGAATGCTCGGAGGAAAAGCAGGGATTCTCCACTTCCATTTGGGCGACGGACATCGCAAATTAGAGATGCTCTTTAAATTGATAAAGGAAACAGAAATCCCTCCCACTCAAGTCATACCAACTCACGTCAACCGCAATAGTGAACTACTGGAGGAAGCAATCGAATTTATCCTTCAAGGAGGTTATATCGATCTAACAGCAGGCGCCGAGCCTGAAGCAAAGGAGAATGGTGGAATTAGCATAGCAACAGCAATCAAACTGTGCCTTAAAAAGCAGGCTCCCCTCTCCCATATCACAGTAAGTTCAGACAGCAACGGAAGTATGCCTGTTTTCGACAAAAAGGGAAACCTTACCGGACTGACTATTGCAACCGAGAAAAGCCTCCTAGAAAATTTCCGGTTTTTAGTGCGACAAAAAATTCTGAGTCTCCAGGATGCTCTGAAGCTCTTTTCTACCAATCCTGCCACATTTTACAAACTCAACCAAAAAGGAGAGATCAAAGTCGGAAGAGATGCTGATATAATTTTATTCGATAAAGACTTTAATCTAACAGATTCTTTTGCTAGGGGACGGATGATGATCTCCAATAGAAAACTCACCGCAAAAGGAACTTTTTCTTAAAATTGTAAAGCGCAAGAGCAAAGCGCAAGTTTAATTTTAAATAAAAGGAAAGAAAAATGGAAAAAGAAGCAAAAAATGAAATAAGAAAACACAAAGAGCCTGGCATTGTCATTGCCTTGATTCCTCTGATTTTTATGCTCCTTCTTTTTGGCATAGGCTATGGTGTATACAAAATCAAGGCTCCTGTTCTCCTAATCACCGCTGCCTTTCTGACGGCGTGGATAGGGCTCTTTCTGCGTTTCAAATGGAAAGAGATGGAGGAGGGAATCGTAGACAGTATTCGAAAAGCCCTGCCAGCTATCTTGATCATGCTCTGTGTCGGGATCATGATCGGCTCCTGGATTGCATGCGGAACAATTCCTATGGTTATTTACTACGGCTTGAAGCTCATAACTCCGAAGTTTTTCTTGGTTACTGCCTGTTTTGTCTGCTCAGTCACTTCTTTGGCGACCGGAACATCCTGGGGTACCATCGGCACCCTGGGGGTTGCTTTCATTGGAATTGCTACGGGCTTGGGAATCCCCTTAGGACCAGCAGCTGGAGCGATCGTTGCCGGAGCTTACTTTGGTGACAAAATGTCTCCTTTTTCCGATGTTGCCAATCTGGCACCTGTCACTGCGGGTTCAAACCTTTTTGACCATATCAAACACATGCTCTGGTCAGCGACTCCTGCCTGGCTCATAGGTCTGTTTATCTACTTCATTGTCGGACTCAAATATGGAGGAAGAAAAATCGAATCCGATAATATGATCATTATCACTCAAACAATAAAGGAAAACTTCAACTTTAATATCCTTCTCCTCCTTCCGATGGTAATCGTTTTTTATTTTGCCTTCACCAAAAAACCCACCATTCCCGGAATGCTCATTTCCTCTTTTGTAGCAGGAATATTGGCCATCATTTTCCAGAAAGCCTCAATCACGGATGTTGCCACAGCTATGAATACAGGCTACCAGGCCCATACTGGCGTGGAACTGGTGGACAAGCTTATCTCTCAGGGTGGAATGATGAGCATGATGGAAGTTCAGCTTGTGGCTTTTACAGCCTTTAGCTGGGGGGGGATTATGCAGCGCACAGGGCTTCTCTCTGTCATTCTTGGTCGAGTGATGAGATTCACCAACAAGGTATGGAGCTTAGTGCTGACTACCATCGGTTCTTCAATTGTCACAGCCTTGGCCACAGGAAGCTCCTACCTCTCTATGATTCTTCCCGGAGACCTCCTTTCTCCTGTTTATAAGAAAAGAGGACTTGCTGCAAAAAATTTGTCCAGGATTATCGAAGAAAGTGGCGCTATCATGGTTCCTCTTATTCCTTATAGTATGGCTGGTGTTTACATAACAGGAATCCTAGGTGTTTCGACTTTTTCTTATGCGCCGTGGGCCATAATGAACTACGCATCTGTTGTGATTTTAGCCATTTATGGATTTACAAAATTCACCATGGCTCCAAAAATAAGAGATGACGAGACCCAGATCGGAAGCTGACAGAAACCAGGGGAAATCTGGCGCGGGAACTTTTTTAGGCGCTAATCTTCCTTTTCAAATTCTGTGAGGGCTTTTTTAAATCCTTCTTCAGCTCTTTTCTTCTTTTTCTTCTCTAATTCTGCAGTTGCTTCAAATTTTCGTTCAAATTCACCTTTTCTCTTTTTTTCCTTTTGCAGCAACTCTTCTAACGATTCCATCTTTTTCCCCCCCTTCTTTTCAAACTGAATCACCTCTTTGTTGACAGGATCAGTCCATAGTATTGATTGGCAACAGGGACAGATAATTTGAAACACCTGTTTTTTTTCCTTCCCTTTTCCCATTTGATATGAACTTTATCAAAAAAACAAAATCTAGTCCAGAGTCGTAAGCATCAAATTTCCCGGGATGAGGAAGTGGTCATTCATAATGTAGGAGTATTTGGGGATGCTGCCTCCTGCTTTTCCATTTCGCTTTTTTTTAGAACGTTTATATCGTGTTTTTTTATCAATTTAAAAAGTCCTTGCCTGCTTAAGCCTATTTCTTCTGCAGTCCTAGCTCTGTTGGAATTCCAACGGGCTAAGGCTTGGTTTAAAAATCTTTTCTCAAATTCGGCTCTTGCCTGGAAAAAACCATAGGAGGATGCAGTAAAGCATTCTCTATCAGGATTGATCTTTAGAGAAATACATTCTTCTTTAATAAAATCATCTTCTCCAGCAAAGACTAAACATCTTTGAATTTCATTCTGAAGTTCTCTAATGTTTCCCGGCCACGAGTAGTTCACCAGCAACTCCAAAGCTCTGGGCGAAAAATATGCCCTTTCTCGCTTCATCTCAGTACAGTATTTCTCGAGAAAATGATTCAAGAAAAAAAGGAGATCTTCCCTCCTCTCTCTCAGAGGAGGAAGTTCAATGGCAATAATCTTTAGGCGATAATACAAGTCTTCACGAAAGTTTTCTCGTTCAATTTCTTTTTCAATATTCTTGTTGGTCGCACTTATGAACCTTACATTAATCAATCGTGGCTTATTTTCACCAATTCTTCTTATTTCTTTTTCCTGAAGAAGGCGAAGAAGCTTAGCCTGCAGATGAAGAGAAAGATCCCCTATTTCATCTAAGAAAAATGTCCCCCCATCTGCTTCTTCAATCAATCCAGGCTTATCTTTCACAGCCCCGCTGAAGGCTCCTTTCACATGTCCGAATAGTTCGCTCTCCAGCAGAAACTCAGGTATAGCTCCACAATTCACGGCGACAAATTCTCCATTTCTTCTTTTTCCATTCTCATGAATAGCCTTTGCTACCAGTTCCTTTCCAGTGCCACTCTCTCCCGATATAAATACAGGAGCATAGCTATTCTTTACCCTATCTATCAAATTGAGAATATAGCGAAAAGTTTTGCTCTGCCCCCCAAGGAAAGGCTTTGCCAGATCAACGCTCCTTTCTCCAATTTCTTGGAACTCTTCTCGATTTTTCAAAATCAAGTTGATAGGCTTTGAGATTGCAATCACAAATTCTAAATTCTCCCGAGTAAAGGGCCCTAATCCATCCTTTCGCTCGAGATATATTGCACCTGCAGGCTTATTCTCTATGATAAGAGGAAGACAGAGGACATTCTTCAGGTTATTCCCACTATCTAACAAAACAGAATCTACTTTAAAATCGCTTATGATGATGGGTTGTCTTTCCTCAAGGGCTTTTTTGATTATCTCTATATTGATTTCATTACTCTCAGATTGGGCGATCTCCCGTGACTCTTTAAAAACAACTTGATTCATATTATTCATCAATAGAACCATGATGCGTGATGAAGGTATCTCTCCCATTATTAAGTCTAGCAGCTTGGGAAGGAGTGAATAAGCTAAGGATAATTTCATGTTCTTTTAAGGCCCAGACTCCCTTTTTATTTATTTGTCATAAATATTTTTTCTCAACACGCTCTACCCTTGAAACCTGTATGCCATTTCTTTTTTCAGTAAGCATAACGATTTCTCCAGCAAGTTTTTCTCATGACGTATTTTATTGATTAGCAGCTCTGTAATATTCCCCTCGATGTGATAAACCTGGATTATTCAGGTATCCCCTCGATGTGATAAACCTGGATTATTAATGAATTATGGTTTATGAAGGGAAGCAGATAGTCTGTTTTTGCTATTTTTGAAGTTTTTTTTCTATGAATTTTACTTTTCTACCGACATCCTTGTATTCAGGATTCCATTTTTTGATTTCAGTATAGAGGGTGAACGCTTTTTCGACCTCTTTCAATTCTTCATAGATTGAGGCCAATTCATATTTTAAAGCATAAAACCAATCAGATTCCTCTTTAGTTATTTTCAAAGCTTTCATTAACCACTTCGCAGCTTCCTGAGAATCCTTTTTCTGCCTGTAGCAATTGCTGATCACAGTATAACATTCCACAGTTCTGCTCTTGTCCTTGGAGGCTAGCTTAAATTCCTCGATGGCTTCATCTAACAAACCTTGTTCCAGAAAAGCAATACCTAAGTTAAACCTGAAATAGGCCTTTTTCCCAAATAACTTGGTTTCTTCCGCAGAGACTTTCTCTACCCGCTGCAGAATTTCATCCACTTTAGCCTGAGGAGAGGCTTTGCTAATAGTATCAAGTTTCTGACTTATCCTGGGATCATCAGGATAGCTTATCCTTAAATTCTCAAGAATCCTTCTCGCATTTCTCAACAAACCTTGTTCAACGTATAAATCAGCCTGAGCTAAACTCATTTCTAATTTCTGTTCTGTTCCTTCTAAAAGATCTAGCCTTCCGTCCGCTTCTTTTTTCTCTTTGAGAGTTAACTCTGTCTCTTTTTTTCTATCGATAATTTGCTCCATTGTCTTTGGCCCCATGGAAGGTTCTACCACATCTTTCTCCTCTACCGGAGGTGCTTCCGCTTCCTTGGTTACTTCTATAGGTACTTCTACCTCCTTGGTTACTTCTACAGGTACTTCCGCCTCCTTGGTTACTTCTATAGGTACTTCCGCCTCCTTGGTTACTTCTATAGGTGCTTCCGCTTCTTTGGTTACTTCTACAGGTACTTCTACTTCTTTGGTTACTTCTACAGGTACTTCCGCTTCCTTGGTTACTTCTATAGGTACTTCCGCTTCCTTGGTTACTTCTATAGGTACTTCCGCTTCCTTGGTTACTTCTATAGGTACTTCCGCTTCCTTGGTTACTTCTATAGGTGCTTCGGCTTCCTTAGTTACTTCTATAGGTGCTTCCAGATCTTTCTCTTCACTCACGGGAATCTTCATCTCCTCAGCTTCTTTTTCCACCTGGGGAGGTTCTTCTGGAGGCACGTCCGGCTCAATCTCTTTAGCCACAGGCGACTCTACTTCTACCGTTTTCCCTAAACTTGCCCCAGTTTCTTTCGGCTCTGAAAGAGTCTCTTCCGCTTCTCTCGTCGCTTCTTCTAATGATATCCCCGGCTCTTTCTCATTACCCACTGGTGACTCTACTTCTAGCGTTCTTCCTGAAGGCGCTTCCTCCTCTTTCGGCTCTGCAAGAGTCTCTTCCGCTTCTCTCGCCGCCTCTTCTAATGATATCCCCGGCTCTTTCTCATTGCCCACTGGTGACTCTACTTCTAGCGTTCTTCCTGAAGGCACTTCTTCCTCTTTCGGCTCTGCAAGAGTCTCTTCCACTTCTCTCGTCTCGGGTAAAGGCACCTCCACCTCCTTCGCTTCTTCCATAGGGAACTCTGCCACTTTCTCTATCTCTGGAGCTCCAAATTTTCTTACCAGACGATTGTATTCGTCGCTAATTTCATCATCCTTAGGACAAAGCTTAACAAGCTCGCTTAATACAGGTACTGATTCCTTTCTCACATCTTTTTTATGGTATTCTTCTAGAATAACCCTGTAAACAATCTCTAGATTCTTTGCTTGATTATTTGATTTATAAATAGAAGCCAATCCCTTTAGAGTGGGAAGGTGGGCCTTTTTGGATGAGATAATAAGGCCGAAAAGCCCAATAGCTTTATCGAATTTTTGTTGTTGTATAAAATTATCAATCATAGGCTCGTAAAGCTCAAAAGCCTGATCAAGGTTATCCCGGAGAATATTGATATGCCCTAATTTGACTGTTGCAGTAACGTCCTTGGGTCGAAGGGAGATAATCTTAGAAAATACCTCCTCGGCTTTTTCTAATTTTTGGTCATCAAAATAAAGATTGCCCATTTGCTTGAGAGCTTTAACATTGTCCTTGTCTTTTTTCAGAATATCATCGATAAGAGATAGAGCTTCTTTCTTTTCATCCTCTCTCTTGAAGAGATCAACCAAATTGGACAATGTCCTTGGATGATCTGCCTTTAGCTTTTTTGCACGGTTAAGTAATTCCCGCGCATGTTTCAGGTCGTTACCACGAACCTTTAATTCAGCCGCCTCATTCAACTCATCAACCGCCCGATCAGTTGATCCACCCCTTGTGTATAGGTCAGCCAGGGCGAGCCTTGCCTCCAGATCTTTCTTATCTATTTTTTTGAGTTTTTCGTACAAAAAGACAGCTCTTTTTGTTTGATTATCCCTCATTAAATCCTTTCCAACTTTCAAATATTCTGCTTTTGCTTCCGATGGAAATCCTTGTCTGGCATAAAGATCGCCCAATTTCATCGCTGTTTCAGTGTCTTTTGGATTTAATTTACTTATCTTCTTATAAACTGCCATTGCTTGGGAGTATAAGCCCCTTTCTTCATAATGGCCGGCAACCTGGGCAAGTTCCTCTAACGCCCTTATTTTCTGATTCATTTTCAAATATAGGTTGCTAATGATATTTCTGACATTGACCTCTTGAGTGTCTCCTGTTAACAATTTCTTGTATTCAGATATTGCGTCTGTCAACTTTCCCTTCTTGACGTATTTCTCAGCAAGCTCCCTGGTTTTACCTCTATTAGTGTCTCTGGTTTTTCCTTTAGTTCTATTAGGACTCATCTCACTTATTCCTAAGATTAAAAGTAAGCCTATGAAATAATGTTGGCCCCGTCTCTTTTAATGCTCTGTAGTGTTCCCTTGTCCCATAACCTTTATTTTTAGAGAGGGCGTATCCTTCATAAACTTTATCTAGATGGATTATCATTTCATCTCTAAGAACCTTAGCCACTATGGAAGCAGCTGCAATTGAAATGCTTTTTCTGTCACCTTGGACGATACTTCTCTGAGGATAATTTACATCATTTAGCCTAAATCCGTCAACTAGAATAAAATCTGGAGCTACAGGCATGTTCTCAACGGCCCTTCTCATTGCGCTTAACGAAGCCCAGTATATATTTTTTTGATCAATCTCATAATTTGTGGCCGAGCCTATCCCTACAGAAACTGCATTGGCTAAGATAGCTCCCGCTAGTTTCTTTCTCTTTGGGGAAGATAATATTTTAGAATCATCGATTTCATCTGCCCATCCTGATAAGCCAGACCTCATCAGCACCAGAGGAAGAATAACGGCGGCGGCTATGACAGGACCAAAAATAGCACCTCTTCCGACTTCATCGACCCCTGCTATAGCCCTGAATCCATTTTTTATAATTCTCTTCTCAATCTGAAAATCTGCCATTTTAAAAAACTTGCATCGAGCAGAGTCCTGAAGTCTAGAACGGAAGTGCTACGGAAGGATACTTTCTTTCCAAAAATGAAATCACGCTTGTTCCTTATTCCAACCGTAAGTCAGCCTTTTCTTTCTTTAAGAAAAACAAATACTATCGGTGATTTACCCCATAAAACAGTCAAAATCAATCTATTCAGAATATCTTTTCTGTTTCTTTTCTTTAAGTTTGGCTGCTTTGCCTTTAAGTTCACGAAGATAGTATAATTTGGCTCTTCTGACCTTTCCATGCCTAACAGCTTCAATCTTTTTGATCATCTTGGAATGGAGAGGAAAGATTCTCTCTATTCCAATACCGAAGGAAATTTTTCGAACAGTGAAAGTTGCCCCCAAGCCAGAACCTCTTTTGGCGATGACATCCCCCTGAAAAACCTGAATTCTCTCCTTCTCTCCTTCTCTTATTATGACATAGACCTTAACCGTATCTCCCACCTTAAAAGAATCTGAATCTTTTTTTAGAAGTTTTTCCTCGACCGAATCAATCAGATTCATCTTTTTTTCCTCTCTTTTCTGTTGGTATTTGTTCCAGGATCTTTTTCTCCTCCGCTGATAATTTTCGACTCTCCAGAAGATCAGGTCTTTGAAGCCATGTCTTCTCTAAAGATTTCTTTCGCCTCCAAGATTCAATCTTGCTGTGGTCTCCGGAGAATAGAACTTCGGGAACTTCCATCCCTCTAAAATTGCGCGGGCGCGTGTACTGAGGAAATTCCAATAAGCCCTCATAAAAAGAATCATTTTTAACTGATTCCACGTTTCCCACAACTTGGGGAATGAACCTCGAAATCCCGTCCACGACAACAATAGCTGCTGGCTCACCTCCTGTGAGAATATAGTCTCCGATGGAAATCTCTCCTGTCACCAGATATTGAATCACTCTTTCGTCAACTCCTTCATAACGACCACAGATGAGAATGACTTGAGGATGTTGCGCTAACTCCTCAGCCAAACGAAAATCAAATTTCCTTCCTTGAGGAGAAAGAAGGTATACAGGTGTTTTCTCACTCCGTTTAATTTTCTCTACAGCAGCAAAAATAGACTCGGACTTAAGGACCATTCCCTGGCCACCACCGAAAGGGCGGTCGTCTACCTGCTTGTGCTTATCGAAGGTGAAATCTCTCAGATTATGAACATGAACTTCTATTAATCCCTTATCCAGGGCCTTCTTTATAACTCCTTTCGAGAACACACTCCCGAACATTTCGGGAAAGATAGTAATTATATCAAATCTCATCTAATTCTGAAAGACCCTCGGGCAGGTCGACAACGATTTCCTTCCGCTTCAGGTTGACCTTAAGGCATATGGGCTTGGTGAAGGGCACAAGGATTTCTCTCTTTCCTTTCGCGACAACCAAAAGATCATTATTTTTTATGCACAACAGATCTTTAACGCTTCCTATTTTTTCTCCATTTTTTTTGACAACAGAACACCCGATTATCTGGAAATAATAGTATTTACCTTTTTCTAGAGTTCGGAGGTCTTCTTCTGGGAGCAGAATTTCCAGTCCCGCTAACTCACGAGCCTGAGGAAGAGAGTCAATTCCCTTCAGCTTGAGAATGTAGAACTCTTTATAGGGGCGGAAGGATTCAACTTGAAATCCTTCTCGAACTCCCTTTCTTTCCAGAAATATCTTTAAAAAAAAAAGGCTCTTGAGGGTACTCAGGATAAGGCTTAATCCTTAGTTCGCCCTTATTTCCCTGGCTCCTTATAATTTTTCCTATGCTGACCAAACTATCCTTTTTCGATTATTTCGAGATTGAATCTTCTCTTCAGTTTCATTCCAGCAGCACCAAGAATAATTCTCATGGCCCGTGCTGTTCTTCCCTGTTTGCCGATAACCTTACCCAAATCCTCCTGAGCAACCTTGAGTTCCAGAATCGTGGTTTGTTCCCCTTCTAACTGGGAGACGGATACCTGGTCCGGACTGTCAACTAATGATTTGGCAATCAATTCAACGAGCTCCTTCACTGTAGCCTCCTTTAAGTTTTAGAATGTTGATTGGAAAGCTTTTCAGATTTGGAAACTTTATGTAAAAGAGATTGGACTGTTTTAGAAGCTTGAGCTCCTCTCTCTAGCCAATAATTTGCTTTTTCAATATCAACTTTGATTTCAGGGGGTTCCTTTAAAGGATCGTAATATCCTATGATCTCCTTCGCTTTGCTTTCCCTCGGCTTTTCTGAATCGATAACGATGATTCTATAAAAAGGCCTTTTCTTCGCTCCGAGTCTCATAAGTCGTATTGCAATCATTTTCTATTCATTCTTATTAAATACAATAAATAACTTGTGTTTGATAAATCAAACACCTACATCTCAGATAATGAGAGATAATATCTAAATTTTCTCTTTTAGTCAACTAACCCCAGAAAGAATTTTATGGAAGGAAGATTTTTTCATCATTTTTCTCATTTCTATAAATTGCTTCAATAACTGGTTCACTTCAGAAACAGGCCTTCCGCTTCCCTTTGCAATTCTCATACGGCGGCTCCCACTTATCATTTTTGGATTTTCCTTTTCCTCAGGGGTCATTGAGTTGATAATGGCCTCATAATGAAGAATCTTCTTGCCATCAATATTCATCTTGCTGACGTCCTTGAAAGGACCAGATTCAGGCAATAAACTCAATATTTGGGAAAGTGATCCCATTTTCTTCATCTGAATGAGCTGCTTTTTAAAATCTTCTAGGCTGAACTCTAGTTTTCGGAGCTTGCGGGCTAGCGCTTTTGTTTCTTCTAGATCAGCCTCCTTCTCTGCCTTCTCGACTAAACTCAAGATATCACCCATCCCCAGAATCCGGGAAGCCATGCGGTCAGGATGGAAAACTTCGAGCTTATCGAATTTTTCCCCCATACCGATGAATTTTATAGGCTTGCCTGTCACTGTAACTATCGACAAAGCTGCTCCTCCTCTTGCATCGCCATCGAGCTTGGTTAAAATAACGGAAGTCAAGCCAATTTTTTCCTCAAAGACCTGGGAGCTTTTCACTGCATCCTGACCGGTCATAGAATCCCCCACATAGATCACTTCTGCGGGTTTGAGAATATCTCTCACCATTCGAAGTTCCATCATAAGGTCATCATCTACGTGAAGTCTCCCTGCCGTATCGACGATGAGAGGATCAAAACCTCGGTTTGTGGCATGCTTGAGGAGCTCTTTGAGAGCTTCGGGAGGAGAAGACATTTGCTCTTTTGTCATTTCGTAAAAGGGGAGGTTGAGCATTTTAGCAATCATTTTCATTTGCTCTTGAGCAGCTGGCCTCTTCAGATCAAATGAGACAAGAAGAGGATTTTTCTTGAGATTCAAAATCCACTTTGCGAGTTTTCCACAGGTTGTTGTTTTCCCAGAACCTTGAAGCCCGACCAGCATGAAGATTGATGGGGGATGGCTCGAAAATTCTAATTTTTTTGCTTCCTGTCCTAAAATGGAAGTCATTTCATCTCTTACTATCTTGATGACTTGCTGAGCAGGAGTAAGACTCGAGAGAACTTTCTCGTCCAGTGCTTTATATCTAACTCTCTCTTCAAAGTCTTTCACAACTCGATAGTTAACATCAGATTCAAGAAAGGTTAGACGAATCATCCTTAAGGCCTCAGCCATGTTTTTTTCAGTGATTTTTCCTTCACCACGGAGAAATTTCATAACCTTTTGAAGGCGATTCGATAATTGATCAAGCATCTTCTTCCTCCGGACTCAGGCCCTACTATCGAGAGGAAAAACTCCTCTACATTTTACTGTCCAGATTCTGTCATAATAAGGCCTAACCCCAGTAAAGTCAACGTATTAAGGGGACATTCCCCAAAACATGGAAGCATTTCCAAATCCGTGATGACTGATTGCTAAGGCATAGGTTTTAGGAAATAGTTGCAGCGACCATTGAAGAAAGGCTCAGGCTATATGATTCAAAAACACGTTGCTTTTGCCCCCAGAATAAATGGGGCCAGGCTCCATTTTGCAAGAAAGGAGACATTCTCAACTTGAAGACATAACAGCAGAAAATGGAGCCTGGCCCCATTTATTCTCAAAGCTTCGCTCTCCTCTGGGGTTAGACTTTGTCATTATTTTGGGGAACGGGCTATTTTTTGTCATGTGGACATCACCTGCAGGTAAAGTCTGACCCCGAAGGGGAGCGAAACTATTTGCCAAAACCTTTTCTAATCACGGAACTGGAAATGTTTATAATCCATTTGACTACTTGACATTTTTTCGTATTGTGATTATGGTATTACTAATTTTTTTTAAAAGCGTTATAAAGAGGATCATGAGGCTCCTATCTAATGCATATTAAGGAAATGATATGAGTTTAAAGATAGACTACAAAGAGATAAATAAGCTCATACGTCTTATGGAAGAGAAAAACTTGTCTCTCTTCGAGCTGGAAGTAGAGGGGCTGAAGATCAAGATCGGCAAAGACCTCGCCTCTGCTTTTGCATCTGAACCCGCTCCTGCTCTCGAGGCATCTAAAGATCTAGAAACAAAAGCAAACAACACACCTTTAGAGGCCACACCACAGGAAGGAAAGAATGATCTTTACTACATCACATCTCCTATGGTCGGAACTTTTTACAGTGCTCCAAACCCCTCTTCCTCTCCTTTCGTTGAAATAGGTGACCCCGTGAAGAAAAACCAAACTCTCTGTATTATTGAAGCAATGAAATTGATGAATGAAATTGAATCAGAGGTTGATGGTACTCTCAAAAAAATCTTTATCGAGAATGGAAAACCTGTCGAATACGGGCAAAGATTGTTTGCCATCCAGCCACTCCCCTAATCCTAGATGTTTTCTAAAATCTTAATTGCAAATCGTGGGGAGATTGCCCTGCGCATCATCCGGGCAGCCCGAGAATTGGGCTTTAAAACTGTAGCTGTCTTCTCTGAACCGGACAGAAATTCTCTGCACACCCTGCTTGCCGATGAGAAAATCTGCATAGGCCCTGCTAAAGCCTCTGAAAGCTATCTCAACATTCCCAATCTCCTTAGTGCGGCTGAGATTACTAAAGCCGATGCCATTCATCCTGGCTACGGATTCTTAGCGGAAAATCCCCGTTTCCCTGAGATCTGTGAAACTTCAAGCATAACTTTTATCGGTCCTCCCGCTTCTCTCATGAGACTCATGGGAGATAAAAACAGAGCTCGCCAAGAGATGAAAAAAGCCAAATTACCCGTTATTCCTGGAGACGATAAAGTTATTGAAAACATATCTGAGGCCAAAACAATAGCTAAAAAAATCGGATACCCTGTTATCATCAAAGCAGCGGCGGGTGGCGGAGGAAAAGGTTTGAGAGTTGTCCACTCTACAGCTAATCTGAAAGAGCAGTTTTCCATAGCCCAAAATGAGGCTAACGCCGCTTTTGGTGACTCTTCTATCTATATGGAAAAATATTTGTCCAACGCCCGCCACATAGAAATTCAGGTGGTCGGCGACAAAAAGGGAAATGTCCTCGCTTTTGGTGAAAGAGAATGCTCCATCCAGAGAAAACACCAAAAACTACTGGAAGAGACACCTTCTACATTCATAGATGAAAAATTACGGAGAAAGCTGATTAAAGCTGTCCAGGAGGCAGCCCATTTCATAGGCTATCAGAGTTTAGGGACATTTGAGTTCTTAGTGGATGAGAGAAAGAAATTCTATTTTATGGAAGTCAACACGCGCGTACAAGTCGAACATCCTATTACAGAAATGGTCTACGCTATCGATCTGATCAAAGAGCAGATCAAAATAGCTGCAGGCGATAACCTCTCCATCTCCCCTCATTTGAAATTAAGCGGTCATAGTATCGAATGCCGGATAAATGCAGAAGATGCGGAGACATTTATTCCTTCCCCCGGAAAGATTGACTTTTTGGTTTTTCCAGGAGGAGAAGGTATCCGAGTGGATTCCGCAGCCTATAGCAACTGGCAAATTCCCCCTGATTACGACTCTCTTATTGCCAAAATTGTGGCGAAGGCCCCAACACGAGCAGATACGATCAAAAAAATGATAGTTGCTTTAGAGATGACAATTATTGCCGGCATAAAAACAAACATTCCTCTTCACTTGAGTATTCTCTCCAACTCGGATTTCATCAAAGGAGATTACGATATCCAGTTTATGGAAAACTTCCTCGGCAAAAAGAATTCATCAAGAAAAAAAGAGTAGATAAATTGTAACTTCAAAATCGCCGGAATTATCGCCGACAACATTCTCATTGATCCCCAAAAAAAGTCGCCCGCTTATTGGCATCCTGACTTGATTTGCCGAACCTATATAAAACTTTTCAATGATTTCGTGGCGAATCTCTTCACCAGTTTCCTCGTCGACTTCAATAGAAATTAGCCAGACAACCTTCCCGATTAAAGCCCCAATATTTTTATCTGAAATGGGCTGCTGCATGGTTTTACGATCCATGCCATCAGGTCCGCACCATGCCATCGGGTTGCCCCTCTGAAGAGAAATTTGCCTCTGGGCGCTAAAATAAATTTCCTGATCTTCTTTCACTTCAAGGCCGGTATCTATCCAATCCACACTACCTAAAACAGTTATTTTAGAAACTTCCTTCCACTCTAAACCGGAACTTTCTTCCTGTTCTTTGGCGAAAACCTCTTCCTTATTCAAAACAGAGTTTTCAACTGAAACACTGCTTGAAACGAAAAAGAAGAACAAAGAAGGAACAACTAGCAGTAACCAGCGCATAACAACAAGCAAACTTCCTTTAGCTCCGGACCTTATCACAGTCTTTTTCTTATTGCTCATTTTATCCTTTTCTTGTTACTTATTTTATCCTTTTCTCTTTCATTTGTATATTATAATCAAATTCTCTGCCTTTGCTGTTCATTCTATACTTTAACATTTTCCATTTGAAGCACATCCACCATCTGCTGGTGAATTAAACCGTTTGTCGTCAAAATTTCTGAATCAAAAATGCTGAATTCGTGATTCTTAAAATCAGAAATTCGGCCTCCTCCCTCCTGGGCAACCAAGACCCCTGCAGCTATATCCCAAGGCTGAAGCTTCAATTCCCAGAAACCATCAAACCTCCCACAGGCCACATAGCAGAGATCCATCGCCGCAGAGCCACAGCGCCGGATCCCCTGGACTCGAGTCAAGAAATTATTAAAATGGACGATGTTGTTCACTTCGCTCACCCGAATATCATAAGGAAATCCCGTGGCTATAAGGCTCTTATCCAAATCATCAACAGAAGAGACCTTAATCTCTTTTCCGTTGAGAAACGCGCCTTCTCCCTTTATTGCCGAGAACATCTCTTTCCTCATGGGATCATAAACCACACCGAGAACGATCTCCCCTTTTCTCTCCAATGCTATTGACACACAGAAAATAGGGAAGTTATGAGCATAATTTGTCGTACCATCAAGAGGATCAAAAATCCACCTAAATCCTGCTCCTTCTTCTTTATTCAACCCTTCCTCGGCCAGAAAATCATGGCCAGGAAAACAGGATGAAAGATGCTTGAAAATTGCCTCCTGGGATTGATTATCAAAATTAGTGACCAGATCGACAGTCCCTTTATAAAATATTGTGCTGGACTTATCGATATTCTCCCTGAGGATTCGCCCGGCCTTTTGAGCAGCGTCTTTCGCAGCTTCTAAATATCTGTCCATGATCATAGCCTCCCAATATTACCAACTCTCGACTTTTCTATCAACCTTTTCGGGATCAGAACCCTATGAACCTTTTGCCTTTTCAGTCGTATTATAATATGATAATGAAACCTGAGAGAAAGATGAAATGAACAAAAAAAGAAGCTTCTTCAAGAGGAAAAAAAAGGCAATCATAATTTTTGCTGTAATCATGTTTATCGGGATTATTATTATCCTCAACCTCCGCTCACAAAGAGAAAAAAGCATAAAAGTGACTGTAGAGAAGGCTGAAAAACATGACTTGACTTCGAAAATCTCGGCATCGGGAGAGGTTAAGCCCAAAAAAAATGTGAATATTAGCGCTCATATACCAGGAAGAATTGTCAAAATAGGGGTGGAGGAAGGTCAAAGAGTCAAGGCAGAAGATTTTCTCCTGAAGCTTGACTCAACTCAATACCAAGCTAATGCTGACCGGGCTCAAGCTCTCATTCATTCTTACAGAGCTGAGCATATAAGGGCAGTGGCAGGACTGAAAAAAGATGAAAGCTCCTACAAGAGGTATCAGAAACTTTTTAAGGAAAAACTTATCTCCGAAGAACAACTGGAAGCAGCCAAGGCTCAATATGATATCTCTAAAGCACAGCAACAAGCCATCATGTATCAAATCGACCAGGCTCAGGCATCTCTCAAAAGCGCCTTGGATGACTTGAGCAAAACGGCCTACAACTCCCCTATTGATGGGATTATCACAAGCCTTCGAGTGGAAGAGGGAGAGATCGCCATGATCGGCACGATGAACAATCCGGGTACAATTCTGATGACTATCGCCGACCTATCTGTGATGGAAGTAGAGGTTGAAGTTGACGAAACAGACGTCATCGGAGTCGAGATCGGACAGCAGGCTGAGGTAAGAGTCGATGCCTTCCCTGACCAGGCCATCAAAGGAAAAGTGACTGAAATCGGAAGCTCTGCCCTTCAAAAAGTGACTTCATCCGAAGAATCAAGGGATTTTAAAGTTATCATAACCCTGGAAAACCCCCCAGAGAACCTTAAGCCTGGCCTCTCAGCCACAACAGATATCATCACCGCTGAAAAAACAGACATCCTTGCCATCCCGATTTCTGCTTTAGTTTTAAGAGAAAAAGAGGATAAAGAAGGAGAAAAAAAAGATGAACAAGAAGAAGGAGTCTATGTCGTCGAGGAAAATCGGGTGAAATTTTTTCCTGTGGAAAAAGGAATTATGGGTGAGATGATGATAGAAATCACCACTGGGCTTGAAGAAGGACAAGATATTGTTGTCGGCCCCTATAGCGCGCTCCGCCAGCTTAAAGATGATATGCTTATCAAACAAGAAGAAAAGAAAAAAGAAGAATAATGGAACACAAAAACAACATCATTATCTCCGCAGAGAACCTCTGGAAAATATATCAATTGGGAAGGCAGGAAGTTAATGCCCTCCGCGAGGCGACATTCACTATTTCCAAGGGCGAATTTGTGGCCATCATGGGCCCCTCCGGTTCTGGAAAGTCAACCCTCATGAACATCCTGGGATGCCTCGATACTCCCACAAAGGGAAGCTATTCTTTAGGGGGGAAATTGGTTAGTACGTTAGATGATAACGAACTCGCTTATATCCGCAATAACGAGATCGGTTTTGTCTTTCAAGTCTTTAACCTCCTCGCTCGAGCCACTGCTTTCCACAACGTGGAACTTCCCCTTATTTACAAAGGGACCCAGAAGAAAATAAGGGAAGAAAAGACACGTAAAGCACTGGAAATGGTAGAGATGTCGGATAGAATGAATCACCGCC
>Ga0255054_10000036_pt1 | contig 57697 bp, 48 predicted proteins | sample JV7_2_23_MG_FD_188634 | JGI IMG/M metagenome (GOLD analysis project Ga0255054, IMG submission 188634) | Seawater microbial communities from Jervis Inlet, British Columbia, Canada - JV7_2_23 | ecosystem: Environmental > Aquatic > Marine > Inlet | place: Canada: British Columbia | collected... | reverse complement strand
ATGCTTTCATACGCTTCCCTGGCGAGCAGCATCGGGTCACGCCGGCGAATTCGATTCGTACTTCTCGCCAGCCATTTTGCCTCTCCATCCGAAACATCGAACAGGACGGTCTTGACTGCACCGGTGCCGAGATCGATTCCTGCCGCAAGTGTCATTTCCAGTCCCCCGGTCAGTGTACGACGGCGCGCTGCGCGAACGTGGCCGCACCGAGCGCGCCCGTGTAAATGGAGTCCGGGTTCACGTTCATCGTTAGTTCACCGTAGTTCTCCGTGGCGAGTTCCTTCAGCACGGCCACGGCGGCTTCGTTTTTGGCGACGCCGCCGGTGAATGTGAATTGATCACGGATGCCGCCGGACCGCGACAGAATCGACATCGCACGAAGGATGATTGCCCGGTGCAATCCAGAGACGATGTCCTCCCTCTTCTCGCCCATCGACAGACGATCCCGTAATTCCGCACCGGCAAATACCGTGCAAGTCGAATTAATGCGTACTTTTCGCGTTGCCTGCATCGCCATCGGCCCGAGTTCGTGCAGGCCCAGATTCATTTCATCAGCAATGTAACCAAGGTAGCGTCCGCATCCCGCCGCACAACGATCGTTCATTTGAAAACTCTCGACGATCCCGTCCGAATCGACCTGTATCGCCTTGGTATCCTGGCCGCCGATATCCAGCACGGTGGACGTCTTCGGATGCATGATGTGCGCACCAAGCCCGTGGCACAGAATCTCAGAGCGAATATGCTCTTTCGAGAAAGGCAGCGTAGCGCGGCCGTACCCCGTGCCAACGACATAGCTCTCCTCGAGTTCGTAAGCGAGCACGCGTCGAACGAGTTGCCGCAATTCGTCGAGGAGTCCGGCAAACCTTGGTGACTGCTTGCAAGTCCGGTCAAGTGCACTCAGAAACTTCGCTTCATCGGCACTGTTACTGATGTGATTTTCCACTTCGATGATCGAACGGTCATAAATATTGAGCATTGCCTCGAAACTGATCCTGCTGTCCTGGGTCACCGACTCCGCGGCCCTCGAATATTGTGACCCGGCAATGTCACGGAAAAAATCGGATTTCCTGCTGGAGCCCTGTGCATAGAGCTTCGGCGCCTCGTGATCGAGCTGCCGAAAAACGTCCGCGAGCAATGCCCGCGTTTCCGCACCGTCTTTAGCGAGACGATCGTCCGTGGCGCTATCCAGGCAAGCTCTCTCGAGCTCAGCGAGCTGATCAAGGTATTGCTCCAGTCGAAAGTCCTGTTCGAACCTGCTCAGGAATTCATCGAGATAGCCGTCAAGCGTGGGCAGATCCTGCAACAGCTTGCCGAACAGGAAAAAACGCGCATCGAGAAACGCTTCCTGCTTGGCGACGTCTGCGGCAATTCCGTAATTCGAACGGGAATTGGTGATGCCACGACCCAAGACGCTCGCATCGCTGTCGAGTACGATCGCCTTGGTTGTCGTCGAGCCGAGATCAATGCCAATGAATGTCTTCATGCGGCCGTTTTCGCGTCGCCGTGGGCTTTTTTCTGTTCGATCATCTGAAAGTAACTCTCGAGCCGGTTCTTTACGTTCGCCGGCGAGAAGTAGCGCGGATCTACGAGATCGGTCTCGATGAAGCCGGCCGGCTTCCCGGTGCGCTCTTCTATTTCACGCAGCATTAGCAGCTGCCCTGCCGAAAAACTGTTGCAACTCTTGATTGAATTGACGAGGAAGCCGTCAGCCTCGTACTCATCCATGTAATTGCACAACATGTTCACACGCGACGGCAGGCTGTGGTTTGTATAGCAGCCGAGGCAATAGTCGGCGAGGGACTCGAGCGGATGATCCGGATCATGCCGAAAACCGAAGTCGTACACACCGCCGACCTTGGTGTAGGAACTGGCAACGACAACCACGCCCTCGTCGTAGAACATCTTCCAGAAGTCACGAAAATGTGTCCAGTTGGGCGGGCCCTCGACAACGAGACGAATACGTTCCTCGTCGAGGACGCCTTCCGGCGTCACCGGTCCCAGGCCTTGTTCCAGCCTCTCTTCGACCTCGGTACGCAGCGCCTCGTAATACTCCGTCGTCTGCTTGCTGCCTCGGAATGCCGTGAATATCGGGCCGCAGTAGTAGACGCCGCCGAAATAGGCGTCGATCGGCGACGGCCTGTTCTTCGCCGACTGCAAAACCCAGACCAGGTTCTCCTCGGCTTTCGCTGATTCCCTGAGGTATTCCCTCAGGCGGTCAATATCGAATTTTACGCCGCTGACGCGCTCGAGCGTTGGTATGACATGTTCCTTCAGTTGCATGACAACGAAGTCGCGCATGTTATCCGTAATCTCGCCATCAGCCTGGTAGGGAACATGCAGCATTGCCGTTTCGCAATCGTACTCATCACGCACGAGCTCGAACCACTTCATGAAGGTGAAACAACCAGTATATGAAAGCAGCAAAACGTCCGGCGTTGGCAATGGCTTGCCGTTTGGCCCGACCTGACCTTTCGCCATCATGCCCAGGTCACTTTTCACATAGGTGCAGACATCCTCCGAGTGCCCAGAGCGTTCCGCCTCCATGATGTAGCCACCACTTTTCTTCCTCATGCCGGCTTGAAGTGCATTGATCTCGGGAAGATTCCTTACGAGATCGAAACACATCAATAGTTCGTTCAGGTTGCCGGGCACGAACGTCGACGATATTTTCCTGCCCTCCTCGTGTGCAGTGGACAGTGCATCGTAGTTGGCACTGATCATGGCCTTCTGCAGTAGCATTGAATCTTCTTTCTGCACCTCCGCCGAATTCGTCACTGCGGTATTCATGCGGCGCTCCATAACTTGATTGAGTCTGCAAAGGTTCCTGCCTGCTCGCGAATCGGTTGTAGCTGGCCCGTGTTTTCCGCGAATTTGAATGCGGTATAGGGAATGCCCTGGGCTGTCAGGGCTTTTTGCAGCATGGGTCTGTCAAGGAGTGCCGGATCGCAGAAACTGGGCGATGCGAAGATGACGCCTTCCGCGTGATTCTTGCGGACCGATTCAATGAGAAATTTTCCCTTGGCCTCCCGCTTCGGCACGTACTTGCAGGACGTTTCAACGGAATAGGTGATGAATGCGTCACTGAGGTTCTTGAGTGGATCGCCCTCCGTCGGCACATCATCGAGCAACCATCGCGCGACCAGCATGAAGTCGTCATCGACGACATAACAGCCGGCCATTTCGATCGATTTGAGCAGGCCCAATGGTGGTTGTTCGCAAAAAAGGCCTGTCACGACGACCCGGCAGTTATCCCTCACCGGACGCTCGACAGCTCTCACGGCAGCAATGTAATCATGTATTAGGCGCGTGTGCTCGTCGACCGGTAAGACCATGCCGGCACGCATCAACAGGTATACCTCCGGCGTCGGCACCTGCCATGGCTCGGCGGATCGATATGCGTACAGCTCGCGAATCGCGCAACGGTTCTCGTTGTACAGGGCGATCGACACACGCAGGTCGTCGTCGCTGATCTCACGGCCGCCTAGCTCGGCAAGTTGATCGCGGAGCAATTGCAATTCACGCCTGTAAAAGACACCGCCGACATCCAGGTCGAAGTCCTGCGGGACATCGAAATAACGCACCAGCTTGTCGGGAAACTTCAGCTGCCACATTCCCGACAGATTCCGAATCACATCGCAGGTACTGGGAAAGAGCATTCCGTCGAGTTCATCCAGCCTGCCGGTGACGGCCAACTCGATCGTGGAACGCGGGATTCTGCAAATATAGCTCTGGTAGTAAGCGTCACCATGAATGACATCCAGCTGGTCGCCGCCGCCGAGAATGCCGACCGGTAGCATACCGGCAGCATGTATGAGCTCTCGCGGCACGTACACGGGCATATGGCCGATCGCCTTGCGGCTTGTCCCAGCCGATTTCCACTGCTTGACGCAATCGAAACTGAGGTCGTCACAGAGATTCCGACAACGCTCGACAATCGCTTCCAAAGCCATGATCAGACGCTCGTACGTGAATAATGGTATAATCGTACCGAATTACGTGTTTAAGGTCAATCTGCCACGACTGTACGTCGATCGCTTTGGCTGTAAGGCCCTGTTAGCGCGCGGCCCGGGTGGTAGGATAGGCCGCGGCAGGAAATCCGGTTACGCCCGATATGAATAAAAAGAAGATCGCAATCGACATCCGGCAAGCGACTGCCGCAGACGGTGCCGCCATCGTATCGCTGGATGCCGAAGTAACCGGAAGCGAAAAATCCGCATACTGGGCCGATATTCTTGAGCGCTTCACCGGCCCCAAAAGGCGAATTCAGCGTTACTTCCTGGTAGCAACATCTCCGGACGCCGCGCTCGTGGGATTTATTGTCGGAGAGATACGGGCATGGGAGTTCGGCTCACCGCCTTGCGGCTGGGTTCTCGCAATGAGTGTTTCTCCGCAGCATCGGGAACAAGGCATAGGTGCCCTGATGCTGGAGGCGTTGTGCACAGAGATGAAAGAGGCAGGCGTGGCGACGATTCGGACGATGGTTCTGGGTACCGACAAAGTGAACCTGTCGTTCTTTCGGGGCGAAGGTCTTGCTGCAGGGCCTTACATTGAACTCGAAAAACATCTCGATTAAATGCGCGAATCACCCGCCACAGGAATGATTGTATGAAGTTGCAGAAAGCGAGTCGCTATGCGCTCTATGCGGTGTTGCACCTGGCCAGCGAGCCGGACAAGCAGCACTCCACGGCGGACATCGCAAAAGAATACAGCATTTCCATTCACCACCTGGCCAAGGTCATGCGTACCCTGGTTCGCAGCGGCCTGATTGAATCCGTAAGAGGCGTGGGCGGCGGTTATCGCTTCGCCGGCAACGTGCGGCGGACGACGTTATGGGACGTCATCCACGAGTTTGAATCACTCGAGTCGGAAATAGATACTCCTGAAGATCTGTCGGGAAGCGCAGAGATCGTGATTAGCGGACTCGACAGCGTTAACGGCGAAATAGACGGCCTGATTCGGTCAACGCTTGATTCAATTACGCTTAAGACGCTGCTGAGATACGGGCTCGAGAACCTCGACAGAGGCTAGCCGAAACACGTTCAGCTGTTCAGCATCTCGTATTTCTGTTGTAGCTCTTCCTCTGTCTCCTCGAAGTCCGGGTTGGGAACGATGCAGTCATCTTCGGGGCACACGAGGTCGCATTGCGGTTCATCTTCAGCACCGACGCACTCAGTACACTTGAAGGCGTCGATGACGTAGATCGGGTCGCCAACGCTGATCGCCTCATTCGGACAGACCGGCTCACAGATATCGCAAGCCGTGCAGACGCTGTTGATCATCAAGGCCATCCAAATCTCCTCTTGATCGGCCGGGCTAGTTTTTCACCCTCGCCGCGGGCAGCAGACTTTCGGTCAACTCGTCCGTCCAGGGTTGCCCATCGGCCAGTGCGAGACGCAGACCGATGAAATCGATCTCGCGCTCGCCGCCCGCAGGTTCGTTGAATGCGCGAAAGCCGGCGCGCGCCTCGGTCATCATGTTCAAGGCGAGCCACGCCCTTGAATTTTCCTTGTTGGTGTTCCAGGCATTGAGTTTCGGTTTTCTGAGTTCCTCGAGTGTCTTTGTCAGGCAATCGGGAAACATATGTACGAATTTCGCGCAGAGCGTGTCGACCGCTTCGTCCAGCAGACTCAGATCGACCGTCCCCCTGGCTAACAATTCTTTTCCGGCTTTCAGGTCATCGCCTGTTTTCGATTCGCCGTGAGCGATCCGGCCATACTCATCCAGGTATTGCGACGTCTCCACGAGCGGGTTCGGGATGAACTCGCCATCAACTTTGAGACCCGGGACAAGGTCCGAAATGATGCCGAGTCGATAGGCCTTGTGGGCTGACCAGGGTTCGCAAAGTATGCCGGAGACCATGGCCTGTTCGCAGCCGATCATTAGCGGCAGGAAATCAGTAGCGCCGCCAACAGGAGCCGAACCGTGTTTCGGGCCGGCCTGGCCAAATCGTGCCAGGTCCTGGGCGATCGAAAAATCGCAGGCCATGCCGATCTCCTGGCCGCCGCCGACACGCATGCCATTGACGCGGCAAATCACGGGTTTGTCGCAGGAGAGGATTGCCGAGACCATGTCATTGAACAGTCTCATGTACTGGCGATACTCCTGCGGATTGCCCGCAAAGTATTCCGCATACTCCTTCGTGTTGCCGCCGGAGCAAAAAGCCCTGTCGCCCGTGCCCGTGAAAACAACGGCGACAACATCGCGCATGGCGCTCGCCTTGCGGAATGCCAGGATGACGCCCTTCACCATCTCCGTCGTGTAGGAGTTGTACTGTTTCGGGTTATCCAGCGTAATCCAGGCGTTAAACAACCCGTCCAGCGCGTGGCCACCAGGGCAACGGGCCGCTCGCTTTTCGAGTTTCACTCCCGGGACGATTAGCTCGTGGGCCAGATCATAGTCCACCAGGTCCCTGCCATTTCCGCTTTTTGCAGCTTCCGCATTCATTTGTTCAGCCCTCCCGAAGCTCCCGTTGCGCAACATTTGCCAACAAGCGAGGCACCTGTAGCGCTTAACATTTGAGCATATTGCGGTATTGTAGTACCGTATTACCACTATAGTCAACGACAGGCTGCATGACGGGTCGAAAATGTCAGATCAGGCTGGCAATAGAAAATCAATTTCCATCGCCCTGGTTGGCAAGGGTGGTACCGGCGTGCTGACTGCCGGCGAAATGCTGCTGACTGCCGCCGCACACTGCGGGCGGTACGGCATGATGGTCCCTGCCGTCGGGCCGCAAATACGCGGTGGCGAGTCAGCTGCGTTGCTGCGGCTTGGCGAGTCGCCAGTCAATTGTCTCGACGATTCCTTTGACGTGCTGCTGGCGATCGACTGGCGACACGCAGATCGGTTTCGTGCAGACATTCCACTCGATTCCAATAGTCTCGTCATAACTGATCCTTCCACCGGGGCCGTGCCCGATTCCATTGCCGCAGACGGTGCGCGCATGCGCGAACTGGAGATGCAGGCTCTGGCCGACACCGTTACCAGTGGGCGTCCGAACATGGTGGCACTCGGCTATGCAGCACGGCTTGCCGGGATTCCGGAATCGGCCTTGCTGCAAGCGACGGAGAAAAAACTCGGACGAAAAGGCCGCGATGCAGTTGATGCCAGTAACGCCTGCATGCGCCTCGGGTATGGGCGGGCCGCTTCAGGCAATGTGGCTAACGCCGCCGCGGCAGCTGACATGACGAATAGTCGCTGGTTGATCACCGGCAACCATGCTGCAGGGCTCGGCGCATTGCGTGGCGGTGTCAGGTTTGCGGCCGCATATCCCATTACCCCGGCAACCGAAATCCTCGAGTGGCTGGCACCAAGGCTCAATGACGCAGGCGGCACTCTGGTGCAGGCGGAAGACGAGCTTGCGTCGATTAATATGGCGATAGGCGCGTCATACGGCGGCATTCCGTCATTGACGGCAACTTCGGGGCCGGGCTTGTCACTGATGATCGAGGGCCTCGGCCTTGCTGTTGGCGCCGAAATCCCGCTCGTCGTCATCAATGTCATGCGCGGCGGTCCATCAACCGGCATCCCGACCAAACCCGAACAATCGGACTTGAATGCAGCCGTTTACGGCCTGCACGGAGACGCGCCTCACATTGTTGTTGCAGCAAATTCAATAACGGACTGTGTGTTCACGACGCAGTGGGCCGTGCATCTTGCAGAAGCCACGCAAGCGCCGGTCATCGTATTGTCGGACCAGCTCATGGGCCAGGCAAACGCCGTGGTCGATCCGATACCGGCCATCAATTTCCTTGCCACAAGAAAACTCGCCGACAGCGTTAGCGAGAACTTCGAACGCTACGCGTTGACGGCTGACGGAATTTCTCCGATGCCGCTGCCCGGCACGCCAGGCGGCCAGTATACGGCCGACGGTCTCGAACACACCGCGACAGCAAAACCATCCGGGCTGACTGATGACCATGTCGCACAGCTCGACAAACGAGCGCGGAAAATCAACGGTTTTGACTACGGCCGGCACTGGGCGGACATCGACGGAGACGGTGAACTTGCCGTCCTCACCTGGGGCTCGACCACGAGTACCGTAATTGAGGCCATTGGCCGACTGCCGGTCGATCTCGCCAGGAGAATCAAGCTGATCTCCCTGCGGCTGCTGCTGCCTGCGCAGCCGCAGAAAATGGCAGACGCACTCAGAGGTGTCGAGCGCGTCATGGTGATCGAGCAAAATCACAGTGGCCAGCTCTATCGTTTCCTGCGCGCCTGGTATGACCTGCCTGTGGAAGTGGAGACAATGTGTCGACCGGGCCCTTCAGTCTTCCGTCCGGGTCAGGTTGTGACCGCCCTCCGCGACTGGAGTCATCGATGAGTGCGGAAGTGCCCTGCAAGCTGAAGGCCAGCGACTACAAATCGGACACCAAACCAGTCTGGTGCCCCGGCTGTGGTGACTTCCATGTGTTGCTCAGCCTGTCCAAGGCGGTTGCTCAACTCGGCTTGCGGCCGGAGAACATTGCGGTAATTTCGGGCATCGGATGTTCCTCACGAATTCCGGCCTATATGAACTGCTATGGGTTTCACGGTGTACATGGTCGAGCGCTGCCACTGGCCACCGGCCTCAAAGTCGCCCGACCGGACCTGACGGTCATTTGCGCCGGGGGCGATGGTGATGGCTTCTCCATCGGCGGCAACCATTTGCTGCACGCCTGCAGGCGAAATATTAATTTCACTTACGTCGTAATGGATAACGAAGTGTACGGCATGACCAAAGGTCAGCCGTCGCCCACGACGGCACCTGACTGGGACAGCAAGATTGCGCCCGGCGGTACGGGCATTTCACCTTTCTACCCACTCGTCATTGCGCTCGCATCCGGAGCAAATTTTGTTGCCCGGGCGTTCTCGGGTGATCCGAACGGCACGACACAGATCCTGGTGGAGGCAATCAAACACCCCGGGTTTTCGTTCGTGCAGATCTTGAGTCCGTGTGTGACCTTTCGGCCGGGCCAGAAGGAGTGGAAGAAACAGGTTCATCCGTCACCGGTAACACCGACCTCGGATGCATCGCAGGCGGCGAGAAGGGTCATGACTGATGATGGCTTCAACATCGGTATTTTATACAAAGGCTCACGTGAGCCGTACCAACAATGCGTGGGACAGGAAATCGGGTTCGACTGTGATATCGATGAGGAATTTCTACTATGAACGAGGCACCGGCGGCTATCGACTAGAGGTTTTACATGATGGACGATCAATTGAAAGTCTGGCTCGACAGAGACAACCAGGTACTGCGACTACGCCTCGCCAGGCCCAAGGCCAATATCATCGACGCGGCTATGATCGACGCATTGAGTACCGCGCTTACGGAACACGCGACCAACTCTCGACTGATGGCGGTTGTGCTTGACGCGGAAGGTCCGCATTTCAGCTTCGGTGCCAGCGTCGAGGAACACCTGCCCACGGAATGTGCCGGGATGTTGAACAAACTCCATGCTCTGATCATGCAGATGATCGAGTTTCCGGCCCCGATAATCGCCGCCGTCCACGGCCAGTGTCTTGGCGGTGGGCTGGAAGTTGTATGTGCCTGCAACGTCATCATTGCGGGGCCTGATTCGAAGCTCGGTCAACCGGAGATTTCGCTGGCCGTCTTCGCGCCGGCAGCTTCCTGCCTGTTGCCGGAACGCATCGGACAATCGCAAGCTGAAATGCTCCTGCTATCCGGCGAAAGCGTCGATGCCGAGAGGGCCCTGCAGATGAGACTGGTCGATGAGGTCAGCGATGAGCCGCCTGCGGCAGCACTGGCGTGGATCGACAAGAATATCATCGGCAAAAGTGCAAGTTCGTTGCGAATTGCGGTAACCGCGGTGCGCCATGATTACGTCGCGCGAATCAGGAAAAAACTCGCGACCGTCGAGGCAATGTACCTCGAAGAGCTCATGAAAACCGACGACGCGGTTGAAGGCCTCAACGCGTTTCTCGAGAAACGCAAACCTGTTTGGAAAAACGACACCAAAGGAGCTGACAAATGAGTAGTCACCGCTGGGTAATGGAAGAATCGGGCAAACCGTTGTCCAGAGTTGCGTTCGAGCCTGATGAACCCGACGCGAATGAGGTTGTAGTTGCGATCGCCGGTTGTGGAGTCTGTCACACGGACCTCGGCTTTTACTACGACGGTGTCAGGACGAAACACCCTTTGCCGCTGACGCTCGGTCATGAAATAAGTGGACGTGTCGTCAGTACCGGCAGTGGCTCCGGGCAATGGCAGGATAAGGCGGTGATCATTCCGGCCGTCATTCCCTGTGGTGTCTGTGATCTTTGTACGCGCGGCCACGGTACGATCTGCAGGAGTCAGAAATCGCCGGGCATAGACATGCACGGCGGTTTTGCGTCGCACGTCACCGTACCAGCGGCCGGGCTCTGTGAAATCGATATGGATCGACTGGCCGAGATCGGTATGGAACTCGCGGACGCCAGCGTCATAGCGGACGCGCTGACGACACCGTACCAGGCCATTGTGCAAGCGGAGGTTGAGCCGGGAGACCTGGCCGTTGTTATCGGCGTCGGCGGTATCGGCGGCTATGCAGTGCAACTTGCTCATGCCAGAGGGGCGACTGTCGTCGCTATCGACGTCGACCAGACCAAGCTTGAGCGGCTCACGGACTTCGGTGCCAGCAAGGTGATCAACGCACTCGAAATCCAGGGCAGAGATGTTCGTGACGCCATCCGACAGTTTGCGAAAGAGCAGGGTCTGCGGCAAACGGAGTGGAAAATCTTCGAATGCTCCGGCACCGGCGCCGGTCAGGCGAGCGCGTTTGGCCTGCTGACGTACGGAGCCTGTTTGTCCGTTGTCGGATTTACGATGGAAAAAGTCGAGATCCGCTTGTCCAACCTGATGGCATTTCATGCCCGTGCGCTGGGCAACTGGGGTTGTCTGCCGGAACATTATCCCGACGCACTCGAACTGGTGCTGACCGGCAAGATATCCATGCTGCCGTTCATCGAACGCCACCCGTTGTCCGCGATTAACGAGATATTTGCCGGCGTACACGAGGGAAAGCTGAATCGGCGTGCCATCCTGGTACCGGACGAATAAGATGATGGAGGACCTGCAAACTCGTCCTTCGGGCTTGGTGGCACACCGGCACTGTTAATAGCGAATGATTCATTCAACGGTGAGTTATCGGTTGCCTGACTTCTCGCCGGCAAAGACACGCCTGTAGTAATCGAAGAAATCGCCCTCCCAGTTCTGCATCACTGTCTCCAGGTCATGCGGGCTATTCGGCACGACTCCCCATTCATGTTCGATTCCGTGTTCATCCAACACTGCATGATAGTTCCTGTTCCATTCCAACAGACCATCATCGGCCCCGACGAATACGCGCATATTGACGATGCCGCGAATCGCGTCAGCCTTTTTTTCAATGACGGTCCATGGTGAACGTTCATTAGCGTAGTCGGAATCGCCCGAGAACACGTTGTCGAAAATCGCGCGGCGTCGGTTACGAAATGTTTGCGGCGTGTGCAGCGCACCAGCGAGAATGGAGACGGATGAGAACAGTTGGTTGTACTTTATGCCGAGGTACGCCGAGCCATAGCCGCCCATGGAGAAACCCTCGATGCCTCTGCCATGCCGTTCGCCGATCGTTCGATAGCTTGCGTCAATGTGTGGAATCAGCTCTTCGACGATCAGCGACTCCATCGGTAGACGACCATCTTTCGAATCCGTCCACATGCTTAGCCCGGTCGGATCGAGGCAGCTGACGACAATTACTTCCGGTGCTTGTCCGGCACGAATCGCAGCGTCGAGCCTCCGAACAACCGGGGTAGCGCTGTGCGGCCGCCCAAACGCGCCGTGCAACCAGTACATCACCGGGTAGCGCTTGTTACCGGATCGATACCCAGGTGGCAGGTAGATGTAAAAACTGACATCGCTGTCGACAATATCGCTTTCGAAGGTCCCGATTTGCCAGACATCCGTCCACGACCCGATTTCCCACTCCAGGTCCATGACCACGTCGGGATTGGTCACTGTCTCCTGGGCAAAGGTCGACGCAGTCACGCCCAATTGCAATGACACAATAAGTCCGATTGCCGCGAATGGTTTGAACAAGTTGGTCACCGTAAACCGTTACGGCAGCAACCAGCCGTCGGGGCCGGAAATACTGTGATATTCCTGGAATTCGACGATCCCTTCGTACCCCAGGTTTCTGCCGATGCCACTTTGCTTGAATCCGCCGAAGGGCCCGCGATTGTCCTGTGCCAGCGGCCCATGACCGTTCAGATACGTGTAACCGGCCTCAAGCTGTCGCGCTACTCGAAGGGCGGTTTCCTTGTCGTCCGTCCAGACGGATGAACAAAGTCCGTACCTGGAATCATTGGCCAGGCTAATGGCCTCTTCCTCGGTATCGAACGGGATGATCGGCAGAGCCGGGCCGAACTGCTCTTCCTTCACGATGTCGAGATCCGGGCCCGGGTCGTACACCAACGTCGGTTTCTGAAAATAGCCTGCGTTATACAGGTCGTCGTCCGGCACTTCCCCATACTCCCGCACATCGGCACCCTGCTCCCGGGCCTGGTCGAGCATGCCGGTAACCACGCCAAGCTGACTTTTGTTGTTGAGCGGGCCCATGCTCGTCTCTGGCAGTAACGGGTCACCGATCACCTGGCGCGAGGCTACCGCGCTGAGACCGGCGCATAGCTCTTCATATCGGGACCGGTGCACATACATTCGTTTGAGCGCCATGCATATCTGTCCTGATGTCATAAACGCCGCCAGGTACATACGCATAAACGCCGCACCATCAAGGACCACGTCCTGCAGAAATATGCCTGCGTCATTACCGCCCAACTCCAACGTGACAGGCGTCAGATTGTCTGCCGCGACTCGCATGACATGCTGACCAACCGGAATGCTACCGGTGAAATTGATTTTTCTGACCAACGGTTGCGACAACAACGCGTCGCCGATCTCAGAGGCCGGCCCCGTAACCACATTCAGGACGCCGGGCGGCAATATCTCGGCGATTTTCTTGATCGTCAAGGTTGGAGCCATTGCCGAGTTTTGCGACGGCTTGATGACACAAGTGTTACCGGCCACAAGCGCTTGTGGAAGTTTGGCGCCAAGAATTGACAGCGGCCAGTTCCACGGTACGACCAATGCGGCTACACCTCGCGGCTGGCGCGTGATAATCGTATCGAACGGCGGCCCACTGAGTCTGTCGTCGGCGGCGAGTCGATCCGCCATCGCTGCACAGTGCAAAAAGCGATCACCAAGGCGCGTCATCTCGATCGTCGATTCCTTGAGAACCTTGCCGTGTTCGCGCGTAAACAGCCTGATTCTGAAATTCAGGTCCGCCTTATCTGCCGTAAGATGTTCAGCGATCTTCCGCAGGTAGTCAGCACGCTCTGCGTAGGACAACGCCGCCCACGCCGGGAATGCCGCGTGCGCTGCCTTGCAGGCTGCATCAATGTCGTTCGGTGTCGCGGCGGCGGCCTGCCCTACGATCTCCAGAGGGCGCGCAGGGTTGTGCAAGTCGTAATACTTCTGACCCGAGGGCTGTCGCTCCTCGCCATCTATGTAGAGTTCCGTCCTTACCGTCGAATCTTTGCCAGCCATACTGATACTCCGGCCCCGTCCTGCGAATACCGTACATCACGGAGCCTGTGATTTCATGCGCTGCATTTCATCGTCGCGTTCGCCGATCGAGCGAGCATGCACTTTAGTTCCACTGGCGTGCATTTGATCTGACGTACGTATGAACAATTGACACGCGCTCTGTTCTGCATGCATATAGTGCTTCCAGCACGTGGAGAAATCGGTATGTCTGACTCGGCGGTCCCGGCTTACAGCGGTAATGTCGTTGCTGAAGTTATCGACAACGGTCAGGTCAGTGGCCAGCAGGTGCTCGTGGTCGGACTCTGCATGTTTTTTAACATGCTGGACGGTTTCGACATCACAGCGATGGCCATCGTCGCTGGTGCCGTATCGCAGGAACTGCAACTGACGGCAGACAGGCTGGGCTTGATCTTCAGCTTCGCGCTTGCCGGCATGATGGCAGGAGCAATGTTCCTTGCGCCCGTGTCGGACATAATCGGCCGCCGCAAACTGATTATCCTGAGCATCGCCTTGGTTGGCGTATCCATATTATTTACGGCCAACGCTACAACGCTCACTGAATTTATTATCCTGCGTTTTATCAGTGGGCTTGGTGCCGGCGCCATGCTTGCATGTCAGGCGGCGCTTGCCGCGGAATACAGCCCGGAGAAGTATCGATCGTTGTCGGTGGCCAGTACCACCGCCGGTTATCCACTCGGCGCAACGATGACCGCGGTGGTGGCCGGGTTCATCATGCCGGAGTATGGCTGGCGCGGTATGTTCTGGTTCGGTGGTGGGGTCACGCTTGCGATGGGAGCGATAGCGTGGATATTTATCCCCGAGTCGCTCAAGTTCCTGTTTGAACGACGTCCGGCGAACGCGCTGCAGCGCGTCAATGAAATTCTCGTCAAGCTCAAAAAGGACACGCTCGACGAATTGCCCGTCGTTGCGAAAGAGACGGCGCGAAATGCAAGGGGAATCATCAGTAACATGATGAGCCTCCTCACACGGGAGCACAGGGCTGTGACGCTTGTCTTGTGGACGACCTTTTTCCTCTGTTTCTCTACGCTGTATTTTCTGATGAGCTGGATTCCGAAGCTGATGGAGCAATCCGGTTATTCGGCCGAGACCGGCCATTTCGCGTTCTTTCTGTTCAATCTTGGTGGCGTCATCGGAATTTTCACGCTGGGCACGCTATCGACTCGATTGAAGTTGACCAACCTGGTTTTTGTTTTTCTGTCGTCGTCGGCCGCCTGCATGGTGATTTTTGCCTCGGCGCCGAATCAACTGAACGTGCTGTTGGTCGTCATATTTTTCATGGGCATTCTGCAGCAGGGCGGTTTCACCGGCTTGTATGCTGTCGCGGCGAAGGTTTATCCCACGGAAATCCGAAGCACCGGAATAGGATGGGCGATCGGCCTGGGCAGATCCGGTGCAGTACTCGGGCCGGCGGCGGCCGGATTCCTGATCGCCGCGGGTCTTAGCATGTCGGCCAACTACTATGTATTCGCAGTGCCGATGGCACTTGGTGGATTGATTTCCTACTGGCTACGAGTTAAGTGACCGAATGAGTATGAAACTCAAAAGCTATGTCAGCGGTGAGTGGCGTGAGGGTGGTGGCAGGGCAGTGTCTCTATTGAATCCGGCGACGGAAGAACCGCTTGCCGAGACCTCTACCCAGGACATCGATTTCTCCTCGGCACTGGAGCATGCACGTGCAGTTGGCGGGCCGGCGTTACGCTCAATGACGTTTGCCGAACGAGCAGAGCGGTTGCAGGATGTCTATGAAGTTCTGTATGCAAATCGCGAAGAACTCATAGATCTTTCTATCAGGAACGGCGGCAACACGCGTAACGATGCGAAGTTCGATGTAGACGGTGCCACTGCGACATTGCTGGCCTACGTGGACGTTGGTAAGCAGCTGGGCGACTGCCATCAGATAAATGACGGTGAGTCTGTGCAGATCGGACGGACACCTCGTTACGCGGGGCGGCATATTCTCTCGCCGCTGAACGGGGCCGCCGTGCATGTAAACGCATTCAATTTTCCGGCCTGGGGCATGATTGAAAAAGCGGCAGTCGCATTACTGGCGGGTATGCCGGTCGTCAGCAAACCTGCCACCAGTACGGCGCTGCTGGCGTTCCGCATGACCGAACTCATCACAGAGTCGTCTGCGCTGCCCGACGGTACGTTTTCCTTTATAGCCGGATCGGTTGGCGACCTGCTCGAATATCTCGGGCCGCAGGATGTCCTTGCGTTTACCGGATCAGGACAGACTGGCGCGGTATTGCGTCTACTGGATGCACATACACAGCGATCCGTGCGCATCAACGTCGAAGCTGACAGTCTGAATGCCGCGATTATGGGTCCGGACGTCGAAACCGGCAGCGAAACTTGGCAAATGATGCTGAACGAGGTTGCCAATGACGTTCGGCAGAAGGCCGGCCAGAAATGCACCGCAATCCGCCGTGTATTCGTGCCACCAACAATGCTCGAATTGTTCTGCGACGCTCTTAAGGAAAGACTGGACGATATCGTTGTCGGCAATCCGGCCGAAGCCAATGTCCGTATGGGACCACTTGTCAGTGCGAATCAGCTCGACGATGTCCGAACCGGCATCGAGACGCTGCAAACTCGGGCAACCAGGATAACGGGAAATCTGGAGCCGACTGACCTGGTCGGTGTTGAAAGTGGCAAGGGTTATTTTCTGACGCCGCATCTGTTCCGTGTGGATGATGTTGCATCAGCACCATTGGTGCATGAGCGGGAGATTTTCGGTCCTGTCGTCTCGGTATTACCATACGACAATGCGGGGGCACTGATCGAACTATGTGCCGCAGGCGGCGGTTCACTCGTCTCATCCGTTTACTCGGACGATAGGAAATTCTCGCGCGAGATGCTTATCGCACTTGCCCCCTTCAATGGCCGGCTGACACACGGTAGTACCAAGGTTGCCGGAATCTCGCCGGGTCCCGGCACCGTAATGCCGATGCTCGTACACGGGGGTCCGGGCCGGGCCGGCGGTGGCGAGGAACTTGGCGGCGTCAGGGGCCTGTCTTTTTATATGCAACGGACAGCGGTTCAGGGTTACAGCGCATTACTCGACAAGTTCTTTCCTGATTGATTCCTGCTCATTCCGCAATGCGGCGTCACACCACAGCGTGAAATTGCTAAACTAAAAGTGTACGAGTGATTACACATTCTTGATGATCTTTTTCTCTAACAAATCAAGACCTTATCATCTTGGCCTGTACCCTCTGGAGCGACTTGCCCGGGATCCGGATATCATCGCTTCGGAAATCGAAACGCCGCGAGTAAACCGCACGTTGATCGACATGAAAGCACGCCAGGGATTCGGCCGTTCGATCGAGAAGTATCACCAGGTTTTCCATCAGTTGCGGAACGATGAACCTGCCAAAGCGAAGGCTCCTGTACCGGAAGATCTGAATCGGCGGATGATTGATATCAAGGGATCCGCGTATTTCCTGAACGCCAGCCAGGTGGCGATATGTTCGTTGACAGAAAGTTGCTGGCTGTTTGGGGCTACGCCGTTGAATCACTGCCATGCGATTGTCGTACTCGTCGAACACAGCCGGATACCCGAGAACGGATCGCTCGCACATTCCTGGGTCTCGGAATCCGTTACGGAAGCCGCAGAATTTCGTGCTTATGAAATCGCGATCAGCGTCGCCAACCACGTTCAACTGATGGGCTACTCGGCAATCGCGCACGACATGAGGCACGGCGATGTGGATCTCGACCGGCTTACCGTGCTGGCAGGCCTCGGCGTAAGAGCTGGCAGGCGAATCCTGAACCCATATATTGATAACAGGTATTCGGTGTGTGCGGTGACAACGGACTATGAGTTGCCCGCCGATCTTCCGCTCGAGCCGCGAGCAGCCGCGAAGGCAAAAGGTATCGCATACATGCTCGGCATTGGTGGCGCGACATCCGGCCTCGAACGCTGGCGGCAGAACAGCAGGCCAACGCACCTGAGCAAATTCGCGATGGAAACAGTAGACCGGGTGGACAGGCCGACGACACTGATTATCGACGACGAGGTCCCGCGAGTGCCGAAACGTGCATCGTTTTTCGATCGCGCGATTCATGGTGACCTCGGCGAGAAAACGCAGCACGAGCGCAGTCGGTTCGCGTTCAAACATCCACTCGCGACTGCCATGCTCAGACAAATCGGGGCCATGGTGCCACATCAGGACGGAGCGGTTGCAGACCAGGTCGCGGCATCCTGTAACGATGCAGAGGAAAATGCCAGGGCACTGAAGTCGCTTTCCTACTTCCTGGGTGCGGAGCTGACCGGCATATGCGAAGTTCCGCGCTACGCCTGGTACTCCCATGTCGATGGCGGAAAACGAGTCGAGTGTCACCACAAGTACGCCGTCGTCATGTTGATCGATCAGGAATACGACACAATGGAGGGCGCGTCAGGCGACGACTTTATCTCCGGCGCCCAGTCCATGCGTGCCTATATGCGTGGCGCGGTGATCGCCGGCACTATGGCTGAGCACCTGCGCGGCCTCGGCTTTTCCGCCAGGGCACAGACCAACGCCGATTCCGAGGTCCTGCAACTACCGTTGATTCTGCTGGCTGGACTCGGCGAGCTCAGTCGTATTGGCGAGCTGGTACTCAATCCTTTCGTCGGCCCGCGCTTCAAATCTGTTGTCCTGACCACGAACATGCCGCTTGCGGTTGACCGACCGATCGATTTCGGCCTGCAGTATTTCTGCTCGAATTGTTACAAGTGCGCCCGCGAATGCCCGTGCGACGCAATTTCCTGGGGCGACAAGGTCATGTTCAACGGCTACGAGATGTGGAAACTCGATGCCGAAAGGTGCGCACGTTACAGGCTGACCAATCAACGCGGACTTGCCTGCGGTCGCTGCATGAAGACCTGTCCGTTGAACAAGGTCGTCACCTGGGACGGACCGATCGCGACGCAGGTCGCGAGCTGGCTCGGCATCAACGCCCGATGGTTGAAGCCGCTCCTGGTACCTGTTGCCACCCGACTCGACGACTGGCTGGGACACGGCATTCGCAATCCCGCCAAGAAATGGTGGCTCGATCTCGAAATCGTGGACGGGATCTGCATCGAGCCTCGCAAGGGCGTGAATAAGCGGGATCTGGACCTGAAGCGGCACATCGATCCCGAGAAGCAGAAAATTGCCTATTACAACGCCGATGTCATGCCTGCACCCAATAGCCACGGCATACCCGTTATTCCGAACCGCAAAGAAGCCATCGCCGCGGCCGAATTGCTTGAGACTCCTGCCGAAGCGCTGGCACGTACGCAGGCCGGTGGGCCCATACCAAGACATTACGTGCCGACATCACCTCTCCCGGACAGCGAAATATCAACGACGGAAAACGACTCTTTCGATCCGTACAGGAAGACGTAAACCAGGTCTGCCGCGCCGACCGAAGATTCCGGCTATCATTGCTCCCCATTCCTGCATCTCATCGAATATGAAGCGACACAATACTGAACCTGCACGAGCGGTGCCGTCGGCAACGATCGTGCTGGTGCGCGAGAGCTCGACGGCCCCCGAGATCCTCATGGTCAGACGCCGGGCCGGCGATGCCTTCGGAGACAGCTATACATTTCCAGGCGGCATCGTGGACGATGACGAATCCGCAGCGCATGCCTTTTGCAGCGGGAGGACGGCGGCACAGGCTGATCAGATCCTTCGATTGCAACACAGCGGACTGGACTTCTACAGTGCCGCTGTCAGGGAACTGTTCGAGGAGACGGGTATCCTTTTGGCACGTGATTCGCGGGGTAACTGGGCTTTCTCGCTGAACGAGGATGCGGAGACCCTGCTTCAGGAGTTGCGCGGACAACTCAATGACCGTGTCCTGTCCTGGACGGAAGCGTTGCAGGAACACGATCTTAGTATCGCCTGTGATGCCCTGCACTACTTCAGCTTTTGGGAGACGCCGTTGAGTTTGCCGAAACGCTGGGCAGCACGATTTTTCCTTGCTGAAGTCCCGCCTGACCAGAATGCGCAACATGACGGCAATGAACTGACAGACAGCTGCTGGATGACGGCAACGAACATTCTATCTGTTGGCAAGAAGCATGGAATGAGCTTGCCATTCCCGACGCGATCTAATCTCAAGGTCTTGTCCGGGTTCGGTACCGTCACCGATTTGACACGCTGGGCGGCAACCATGGTGGCCACAGGTGTGCAGAAAACTCGCCCGATTATCCTGAAGGACAGTGGCAATAAGCGATTCGTAATACCGGGTGATCCCGACTACCCGCCAGATGGTAATCAATGAAGAGTAAGCTCGTTGTAACCGTGGAATTCGGCGAGACCGATCCCGCCGCCATTGTGTTCTATCCGAATTTCTTCCGTTGGTTCGATGCAAGTGCATGGCGATTGTTCGTGAAAGCCGGGCTGACGCTCAATGTCATGCAGGAGGAGTTCGGATTGATCGGCGTGCCGATAGCCGAAGCAAACTCCAGGTTCATCAAACCCCTGCGATTCGGGGATTCGGTCGAGATTACAAGTTTCGCAACATCCTGGAAGCCGAAGACTTTCAATCTCGTACATGAAGTGCGCAAGGACGGTGAACTGTATGCCGAAGGCCGGGAAATACGTGTTTGCGCGAAACTCCGTGACGATGGCTCCGGTGCCATTTATGCCGTTCCAATTGCGGACGAAATCCGGCAGCGGCTATCCGCGCAGGACCCGTAACAGCGATGTGCCCTAGACGACCTTGAGAAGATGCCGCGGCCGCATCCGCTGAGGTGGCAAGCCGGCGATCTCCCGGAGTACGGCGGCAACGTACTGTTCGGTCATCTTGCCGCGCCATGAAGCGGAAAAATCCGTGTTGTCCATTGGGCGTGCGACCTTGTGCGCAGCATGCGCGATTTCTGCGATTGTTTCCTCGGTCATTTTGTTGCCGACAAGAACGGACTCGATCTCGCCGACGGGCATCGGAGAGGATCCTACGGCGCCCAAATACATCGACGCGCGAGTTACGTGATCGTTGTCGTCGATCCACACGGCGGCGGCCACAGACATCGTGGAGAAATCAATGGAACCGCGACGCCGCAACTTCCAGAATGCAGAGCGACAATGATCATTGTCACTGCTACCCGGAACAACCACTTCAGCCAGTATCTCGTCAGCCTGCTTCGCGAGATAATCGATGCCGTCATCGACGTACATATCATGAAGCGGCAGTTCCCTCTCTCCCGACGCTGAGATCAATCTGACCCTGGCATCGAGAGCGCACAGAATCGGTGCCGAATCGCTCGCTGAATGCGCCCAGCATCGCGGCGACTTGGTTGCAACCCAGCAAATCTCGCCTTTTTCCTTGAGGCAGTAGTCGATCGACCGGCGCCATTCCTCCGTCTGGTTGTAATAGTTGCAACGAGTGTCTACGCACAGATTGCCGCCGATGGTTCCCATGTTGCGCAGCGGTGGCGAAGAGATCGACGCTACGGCCATGGCAAACGCAGGAAATCGCTGTCGCACTTCGTCATCGCGGATGATATTGGCAAGCGTTGCCGTAGCGCCGAGACGGATGTCCGCACTAGCAGACTCGATTGAGTCGAGACCTGCAATCGACATCAGGCTGACGACGGTATCGGCCCGCTGGTGGCGCCGCTTCATGTTGGGCCACAGGTCGGTTCCTCCGGCGACCAGGCGTGTCTCGCCATTGACGAGCACCCTCGCCGCTTCCTTGACCGTGGTGGGCGATACGATCCTAGTCGGTGGTAAGCGTAGCACTGCTGTGTTCCTTCAAGGCATCTCCGCGGTCTTTCATGGTTCCCGATGCGGATCGCAAACCTCTCTTCTTCGCCTGCGGATCGTTCGCAGCGCGGCCATCGCCGCCCTGCGCCGGCGTATGCACGATGAGCGGCTCCCCGTAGTCGATCTCCGGAAATTTTGTAGGGCCGACACGCGGGTCGTGGCCGCTCTTCTTTGCCTGCAGTCCTTTCAGTATGTGGTCCGGATGAATCGGCACCTGGTCCACGCGCACGCCGACGGCATCGAAGATCGCATTCGCCAGCGCCGGCATGACCGGTAGCAACGGGCCCTGGCCCGCCTCCTTGGCGCCGTACGGTCCGCACTCATCGTCTGTCTCGATCATGTAGCAGGTCAATTCCGGCATGTCATGAAAGCCGGGACTTTTGTATTCGAGCATGGAGGGCATCTTGTGCACGAGTGCCGGGGACAGGCGCTTCGGCAGGCGGCGGAACGCCTGTTCCTCCATAACGGCCTCGCCCAGCCCCATGTAAATACTGCCTTCGATCTGCCCGAGCGCAAGAACAGGGTTTAATGCGCGGCCAATATCGTGTGCCATCCAGACTTTGACGACGTCGTACATGCCAGTCTCGGGATCGACCTCGACTTCCAGCACGCTTGCGGAATAGGAGTACGTCGGTGATGGCCCGACACCGGACCCACGAAATCGACCGGGCGCGCGTGGCGGAATATACGAACCGGTCGTGCCAAGCGTGCCGAAACGTGATTCCGCAATGACAACGGCCTCGTCGAAGCCAATGGCCTTGTCCGGTTCGTGTGCCGGAAAGACCGTGCGATCTGCAAAAACAAGGGCGTTCCCTGGAACTTCCATATGTGCTGCGACCGCCTCGGCGATCTTGTCCCGTGCCCGCTCCGCAGCCTGCTTCGCCGCCTGACCGACCATGAGCGTCACACGCGATGAATAACTGCCGAGATCCACTGGCGTCAGGTCGGTATCAGCGACGCACAGGCGAATATCCTTGAGATCGATACCCAGCACTTCGGCGACAATCGCAGCAAGAATGCTGTCGGAGCCCTGCCCGATTTCCGCTTCACCGCAAAAGACCGCAACGTTGCCACTGCGATCCAGCTTCAGCTGCACGCCCGATTGCGGCATGTGATTCCAGTAAATCGGCAGTCCCGCGCCTGTCATGTACGCGCTGCATGCCAGACCCAGTCCGCGCCCCTCCGGCAACCTGCCGTAACGCTCGTTCCAGCCGCTACCATTGACGACGGCCTCGATGCATTGCTTCAGCCCGATCGTGCCGATGCGCAACCAGTTCGCGGTAATCGTGTCCGGTTCCACGAGATTCCTGAGGCGAAGCTCCGCCGGATCAATGCCCAACGCATGTGCCGCTTTGTCGAGCTGAATCTCGTAGCCGAATCGCGGCTGCGGTGTGCCGTGACCCCTCTTTGGACCGCAAGGCGGCTTGTTCGTAAATGCACGCGCTCCTTCGAACCAGTAGTTAGGCAACTTATACGTCGTCGTCTGCAAGGCACCCGTGTAAAAGGTACTGGCAACGCCATAACTGCCGAACGCACCGCCGTCGAGTGTCGTGCGCAGGTGTTGCGCCGTCATCGTGCCATCTTTCCTGAAGCCCGTTCTCAGGTTCATCTGCACCGGATGACGGCCACGATGACAGTAAAATACCTCTTCTCGCGTCAACGTGATCTTGGCCGGGCGCCCCAGCTTGAGTGCCAGTTTGGCAACGACGATCTCATGATTGAACGGATCGCTCTTGCCGCCGAAGCCACCGCCATTCGAACAGGCTATTACGCGGATACGCGAAGGCGGAATGTCGAGCGTCTTTGTCAGCGCACGATGCACGTAGTGCGGGCACTGTGTCGACGAATACACCGTGATGCGATCATCATCCTCGGCGAACGCGAGGGATGAGTGTTGCTCCAACGCCAGGTGATTATTCCCTTCGTAGAGAAAATCGTCCTCCAGGACCAGGTCCGCCTCTTCCATGCCTGCGTCGGGATCACCGAACTGCAGCGAGACTTTCTTGTGGATGTTGCCATCGTCGGCATAATCGTGAATCTGCGGCTCTGGAGTGCGAAGTGCCTCCTCTACACTGGAAATGGTCGGTAGAAGATCGTAGTCAACCTTAACGGCCAGTGCCGCGTCGTGAGCAACATCCTCTGAAACTGCCGCGATCGCGGCTACCGGGTCGCCAATGAATCGAACTGTATCGATGGCCAGCGCATGTTCATCTTCCGATACCGGCATTATTCCGAACGTATTCGGTATTTCCTCGCCGACGAGCGTAGCCAGCACTCCTTCCATCGCGAGCGCAGCTGATAAATCAATATCTTTAATCCTGGCGTGTGGCACGGTGCTGCGGACGAGCTTTACGTAGGCGGTCCGCGGAAACTCCAGATCATCCGCAAAAAGCGTCCGGCCAGTCACCTTCGCACGGCCATCGACGCGGCGAAACGGCTTGCCGACGATCTTCAATTCGGAATCCGTCTGCTCTTCCGGCGCTGTCGAAAGTCCCTTCACCATGCCTAGTACTCGGCGCCAGTAAAAAGAGCCTCGTCCGGCCGCCAGTCGTCACCTCTTTGTTTCGCTGCGGCCCACTTCACAGCCTCTATGATGCGGTTGTAGCCGGTGCAGCGACATATGTTTCCCGAGAGAGCTTCCGTGATTTGTTCGTCGTCCGGGTCCGGTTCCCTGTCGAGCAGGGCCTCGGCCACCATCAGGATGCCGGGCGTGCAGTAGCCGCACTGCGCCGCGCCAAGATCGGCGAATGCTTCCTGCAGTGGATGTAATGCATTGCCCTGCTGCAGTCCCTCAACCGTCTGAATCGATTTGCCAATGACGTCTGTCGTTATTTGCAGGCACGAAAGGATCGACTCACCGTTGACCAGTACAGCACATGCACCGCATTCACCCAGCTCACAGCCATGCTTGGTGCCAGTCAGCTTGCATTCCTCGCGCAGAACTTCGAGTAAGGTGTGATGGGCCGGGAAGACAACAGGGTAGTCGTCTCCATTGACTTTGAGCACGGTGGCAACCATCCCGTCCGGAATTTCGGTACCGTCATTTCTGGATTTGAAATCGGAGGACATCTCAGGTCACGGTCCAGGTATTGGTACTGCGTAATGCATCCGCCACTTTAGCTGTACGCTTCAATCCGCTCTCGCGAGCCGCGTACCAGTACTTTTCGAAACTGTCACCCGGATTCCTGTAGATTACGCCGAGCGCGACCGGTGCGGTGAGTTCGACCAGCATCTGCGCAATCACCTTACTTTTTTCATCATGACGCAACACCTGCTCGGGAGCAGATGCAGCATCGATAATCTCAAGCGAGAAATTATCGGAATTGAATCGAATACCCTTTTCGTTATCGGCGCCAAACAGCATCGGTTCACCGTGCCGCACTCGCAGCTGCATATCGGTAGCATTCTTCCGATCCGTAAATTCGGCAAACACATCTTCGTTGTAGACGATGCAGTTCTGGAAGATTTCGGTGAACGCTGCACCGTCAAACGCGTGTACCGCTTTGAGTACTTCGCCGAGACCTGTTTTGTCCGTATCGATCGCGCGAGCAACAAATCTCGCACCTGATCCAAACGCAACCAGCGCCGGTGACAGCGGGATATCGACAGATCCGCCGGGACTTGACGGAGTCCTCGTGCCCCGTCTGGACGTCGGTGAATACTGGCCTTTAGTCAGCCCGTAGATTTCATTATTGAAAAGAAGAATTTTCAGACCAACATTGCGACGAATCGCGTGCATCAAATGGTTTCCACCGATGGACAAGCCGTCGCCATCGCCCGTAACCACCCACACATCCAGATCGGGGTTGGCGAGCTTCAGTCCGGTCGCCACGGCCGGCGCCCGACCATGAATCGTGTGGAAACCGTAAGTATTGACGTAGTAGGGAAAGCGTGACGAACAGCCAATGCCGGAAATGAACGCAGTCGACTCTGGCCTCGCGCCGACTTCGGCCAGTATATTAGTCATGGTTTTCAGTATGGCGTAGTCGCCGCAGCCAGGGCACCAACGAACCTCCTGCGCCGTCGTGAAATCTTTCGCAGACAGGATGGCACTCATCGGGATTCCCCTTTTGATGCGTGGCCGCCGCCCGAAACCACCATTGGCGGCAACATCGAACGGATTTTTTCGACCAGCTCGGAGATTAGAAACGGTTGTCCGGTGACCTTGCAGTACGGCGTTGGATCAACGCCGAGTTTGTCGCGCAACAAGGTCGACAACTGACCCATGTTCATCTCCGGAACGAGAATCCGTTTGAAGTTATTAACCAGCTCGCCCAGGTTTCTCGGCAACGGAGACAAATGACGCAGGTGCAGATAGCTGACCACCGCATCCGTCTTTCGAATCTGCTGCACAGCCTGATAGATAGCCCCGTACGTGGAGCCCCAACCGACCACCAGCAACTCGCCCTCGTCCGCCCCGAGCTCCATCGTTTGCGGCGGAATGAAGTTGGCAACTGAATCTACCTTGGCGGCACGCATGTCGGTCATGCGTTGATGGTTGTCTGCATCGTAGGATATGTGACCCGTATCGATGTCCTTTTCGATCCCCCCCAGGCGATGCATCAGCCCGACCATGCCGGGGCTCATCCACGGGCGACCATGAGTTTCAGGATTGCGGTCGAACGCCAGACCCTGGACATTCCCGGTGTCGTCCGGCTGCGGCACGGCGTTGGTTACGATCGGTTCGATTTCATCCATGTTCGGGATGCGCCAGGGCTCTGCCGCATTGGACAAATAACCGTCACTCAGCAACATGACAGGCGTCATGTGCCGCAACGCGATGCGCACAGCTTCTATCGCTGCGAAGAAACTGTCCCCGGCGGAGCGTGCCGCAATAACCGGTATCGGCGCGTCGGCGTTTCTACCATAGACAGCCAGGTACAGATCCGACTGTTCGGTTTTCGTCGGCAAGCCTGTCGATGGTCCGCCGCGTTGAGCATTGACGATTACCAGTGGCAGCTCGGCACTGATAGCAAGGCCGATCGCCTCTGTTTTCAACGCAATGCCCGGACCCGAGCTCGAAGTTACCCCGATCACACCCCCGTAAGAAGCGCCGATCGCCGCACAGATCGACGCGATCTCGTCTTCGGCCTGAAACGTGCCGACACCGAGGTCATCGAGCCGCGCAAGGCGATGTAACAAAGGCGATGCCGGCGTTATCGGATACGAGCAAAAAAGAACTGGCCGCCGGGCTAACTCGCCAGCGGCGGCGAGACCCAGCGCCAGGGCTTCTGCGCCGGTGATGCCCCGGTAGTCACCGCTCGGCAAGTCGGCCGTTTTGACATCGAAGCGCGGAATCGCCTCCGACAGCTCCGCGGTTTCCCCGTACGCGTGGCCGGAGTGCAGGGCCGTAACATTGGCATCGCGTACTACGTTCGTCTTGGCGAACTTCGCCCGGATCCAGTCTTCGATCGGCGCAAGGTCACGATCGAACATCCACATCAGCAATCCGAGGGCCCAGAAATTCTTGCACAGACCGCCGTCGCTCTTCGACAAGCCGAACTGCTTTACCGCCTCCAGATTAAGCCGGCCGATGTCAACGGATACGAGCTGGTATGAATCCAGCTCGCCGGTTTCCCGCGGGTCTTCGTCAAATCCTGCCTTGGTCAAATTGCGTGCCGTGAAACTGTCATTGTTGACAATCACGAGTGCGCCGCTCTTGATCATCGGCAGACTCACTTTGAGGGCAGCCGGATTGAAGGCAACCAGGACATCAGGCGCATCACCCGCCGTAGTGATCGGGGCCTCGCCGATATTCATCTGGTAGGCGGACACGCCGAAAGTCGTGCCGACCGGCGCACGTATTTCGGCCGGGTAATCCGGAAATGTGGCGAAATCCTTACCGCTCAACGCAGTGGATGCGATGAATTGTGATCCCATGAGTTGCACGCCATCACCAGAGTCACCAGCGAGGCGCACGACGATCGAATTCAGTGATTTGACGTCCGACATGATGGCTGTCGTGTTATGCCGGGGCTCGGGCGAAGTCGATTTCGCCTTCCGGCAATAAGTAAAGAACGATCGCCTTTCCGCCGGTCACCGTTGGATGATGAGCGCTATCAGCCCCGTAAACCATCCAGCCTTGTCCCTGCCCGTCGAATTTCGCATCCGCAGATTCGGGAATGATCATATCGATCTCACCCTTCGGGTGGCCATGATAGGGTCCGACAACATTTTCCATTTCCACCACATCGACAGAGAAACCGTTGGTTTCCGGCCCGGGTTTCATAATCCTGCCGAACCTGATACCGCCATGCTCGCGATCACAGAGCCAGCCTTCATCGATGCCCTGCCGGCACAGGTTGGCGAGATCGTCAAACGCCTCACCGCCCGGCGGAAAATTCTCATTCAGCAAGGCCTGCAGATCGCTGCCAATACTCCTACCGGTGATACGCCCGGTAATCGATGCGATGGCCTCGGCGAATTGTTGCTGACTATTCACTTATCGCACCTCACGCGACCAGTTTCACGTATTCGAAATCGCCGGATTGACCGTTGATCCCCGCTCGCGGTGCCGCTATCCAGTTCGCGTACTTGCCGGGCGTGGTTTCCAGCTGCATCAACGACAGTATGTATTCGAGGTCAGCATCGGATGGGAGCCACCGATCCTGCCGATCACTCCACTCCGCTTCGCTTATGATCTCTCCGACGTCGGTCGCGTACACATCGGAAAATTCACCGACGGCGCGGTGAAACGAGCGGTGCGGCAATGATAGTGAATAGTTGAGGTCGTGCGCCTGGAGTACACGATTCCAGCGTTTCATGACCTTTTCGCAATCGTCGATGTAGTCATCGCGGAGCCGCGCATTAATGGCGCTCAGAGCCGGCACGTCAACATTCTGCACTTTGCCATCTACTACCTGCGCCACCGGGTAGGTGTCATTTTCCAGTTGATGATCGTCATCGATATTCACTTCACGAAATCGACCCTTCAAACCTGCGTTGAACGAGTTTGCAGCATTGGTCGATATTTCCGCACCGAACAGATCAAGTGTTACGGAGTAATGAAAATTGATCTTCTTCTGAATGGTCGCGAGATCAATAACGCCATGTTGACGTACCGCCTCCTTATCCATCGGATCGGTTATGCCATGCTCCTTCATCACTTCACAGGTGCGCTGTATGACGCGCTCGACGCCGGTGCGGCCGACGAACATATGATGACCTTCCTCGGTGAGCATGAAGCGGGTCGTTCTCGCCAGCGGATCGAATCCCGATGTCGCCAGTGACTCGAGCTGCATTTTGCCGTCACGATCGGTAAACGTCGTGAACATGAAGAACGACAGCCAGTCCGGCGTGGCTTCGTTGAACGCGCCTAGGATTCTCGGTTTGTCGGCGTCACCTGAGGTCCGAGTCAGCAAATCTTCCGCCTCTTCCCTGCCATCGCGGCCAAAATATTTCTGTAGCAGATAGACCATAGCCCACAGATGACGCCCTTCTTCGACATTCACCTGAAAGAGATTGCGCATGTCATACAGGGACGGCGCCGTCTGCCCGAGGAAACGTTGCTGTTCAACGGAGGCCGGTTCGGTATCGCCCTGGATAACGATGAGTCGGCGTAGCATGGCGCGGTACTCACCGGGAACCTCCTGCCAGACCGGCTCACCTTTATGTTGGCCAAACGCGATGGTTCTGCCTTCCTCCTTCGGCGCCAGCAAAATACCCCAGCGGTATTCGGGCATTTTGACGTAGCCGAACTTCGCCCAGCCTTCCGAATCGACGCCAACTGCAGTGCGCAGGTATACGTCTTGCTCCTGGAATCCGACAGGCCCCATGTTCTTCCACCAGTCGATATACTTTGGATACCAGGCTTCCAGCGCACGTTGCAGCCGCGCATCCGACGCCAGGTCAACGTTGTTTGGAATCAGTGCTGCATAGTCAACCTCTGTCATGACTAGACTCTCCCGCGGTCGTACTTGGCACGCTTGCCCGTGCCATAGAGTTTTAGTGCACCCGAGTCACCAGCGGCGTTCGGGCGTTGAAATATCCAGTTCTGCCACGCGCTCAGTCGGCCGAATATCTTGGTTTCCAGGGTCTCCGGGCCGGCAAATCGCAGGTTCGCTTCCATGCCGGTCAGTGCATCGGGCGAGAAGCTCGCTCGCTCCTCCAGCAGTAATCGAATTTCGTCTTCCCAGTCGATGTCGTCAGGCGTGTAGGTGACCAGGCCGGCATCGAGCGCCGCCTGCGCATCGAGGTCCTCACCGATCAACTCTCGCGCATCTTCGAGTCGTCTGCTGTCGCCGAGAAACCGGGTCTCGAGACGAGTGAGCCCGTTCGACATTCGCAGAGCGCCGAAATTGAGATCCGTCAACTGAATCGTTGGCGCGGGCTGATCATCGAGCTGACCCTCCAGCATGTAGCTGCGATCGACTGCAAATAACAGGTCTGCCAGCATGCCGACGAAACAACTTCCGGGCTTGACGAATGCAAACGTCGTTCGTGAAGTGACGTCCAGCCGTTTGAACGTTCTCTGCATGTACAGCAGAATTTCACGCACAAGCCAGTTGTTCTGGTTGCTTCTGAGTAGCTCATCGTAGGCTGCAATTCGCTCGCCATCACCCGACGTTTTGATGATCAGTGTACCCAGCGTGGGTTCATTGAAGCGCAGATGCAACAACGCATCGTCGATAGCCCTGATGACTGCAAGCGGCCAGAAATCGACGCCTTCACCCTTGATACCGTCGATATCGGCTGGCGATTCACGATCGGGCGCCATGATTTCTATGGTCCCGCTCCGCCCGACTCGATCGAGCGTTACGGTAACGAACGGATAACGAATCGCGTCTTCATCCTCTTGCCGCTCGAGGCGATCAAGCCGAATGCCGCTTACATCCTCCGGGCGGTCCGAGTCGGCAGCGAGCTCGAGCGCTTTTTCCCGGACCCGGGCGTCGAATTTCGAACGCGGCACCATTTCGTCAACCAGGCGCCATTCGACCGCGCGCTGGCCTTTCATGCCCTCTTCAACGGTACAAAAAACATCGGCCAGGTCGCGCCGGACTTTGCGTTTGTCCACTACCCGGGTCAGCCCTCCAGTGCCGGGCAACACGGCAAGCAAAGGCACTTCCGGCAGGGACACGGCGGCATTGCCGTCGTCGATCAACATCAGGTATTCGGTGGCGAGTGCGAGTTCGTAACCGCCCCCTGCGGCAGTTCCGTTCAGTGCGGCCACGTAAGTCTGTCGAGAGCGCTGGCTCGCATCCTCGATGGCATTGCGCGTTTCATTGGTGAACTTGCAGAAGTTTACCTTGTGCGAGTGGCTCGAGCTGCCCAGCATGCGAATGTTGGCCCCGGCACAAAACATGGCGTCGATTCCGGACGTCAAGACCACTGTCCGTACCTCCGGATGCTCGAATCGCAGCCTCTGCACCGCATCGTACAGTTCGATATCGACGCCGATGTCGTAGGAATTCAGCTTCAGCTCGTAGCCGTCTGCGAACGGGCTGTCCTCATCAACCGCCATAATGAGGGTCGCGACAGGGCTGTCGACAGATATCGACCAGTGCCGATACTCGTCCGGCGAGGTCCGAAAATCGAGCTTGGCCGCGGGTTTGGCGATCGTTTCGGAGTTTGTTTGCATTATATTGCTGTTTTATTCAAATATTTCCAAAAAACATGCATAATAGTATACCTTTCGTCCCCTGATGAGCAAGGTTCTGCTCGCCAAATTGAAGATCGCAAAGCCGATGTCTGTGTGTCCAGAAACACGTGAAATCCAGTCCGAGCGCCTGCTGGGCATCCTGGGTGACCGCGTGCGTACTCTAAGAGCACACCGCAGCATGACACGAAAGGCGCTGGCCCGGGACTCGGGCGTTTCGGAACGCTATCTGGCACAACTCGAGCAAGGTCAGGGCAATATTTCAGTCGTTCTACTCGCCCGCGTTGCGGCCGCATTGCGTACCGAGCCGAGCGATCTACTGCAAACGCGTGAGCGGCAAACCGCGGAGGAAGTACTGATTGCCGATCTACTGCGAGAGTTGAGCCCCGATACTCACAAGGCATTTCTGCAGATGTTGTCGGAGAATTTCTCGGTTCCGGTTGAATCCCGGCGGCGGATCGCATTGGTCGGCCTGCGCGGCGCGGGCAAAACAAGCCAGGGACAATTGCTCGCAAAGCACATCGACGTCTCGTTCGTGCATCTGGGTAGCGAGATCGAATTACTTGCAGGGATGAGTGCATCCGAAATATTTTCCTTGTCCGGGCAGGCCGGTTACAGGCGCCTGGAGGAGAAGGCGCTGATGCAGACGCTGAAGCAGTACGACCGTTGCGTGGTGGAGACAGGCGGCAGTATTGTCACTGACCCGAAGTTGCTCAACACCTTATTGACCACCTGTTTTGTCGTCTGGTTGCACGCTGAACCGGAAGAGTATATGCGGCGCCTCAGAGCAGAGGGCGATGTCAGACCGATGGAAAATCAGGAAGATGCCATGGCCGACTTGCGCCGGATTTTATCGGAGCGAAGGGAGCTTTATTCCAGGGCGCACGCCTCGATTGACACAAATGGCAGGAGCATCGAAGACTGCGTGGATGAATTGATTCGAATTACACCGAGAGGATCAAAGAACGCGATGAACGGCCCACTGGAAGCCTGATGCATGGCCAAAATTACTTACATCGAATTCGACGGCACAGCTCACTTGGTCGACGTGTCATCCGGAATGAGCGTCATGGAGGGTGCCATAAGCAACAATATTCCGGGGATCGAAGCCGAGTGTGGTGGTGCCTGCAGTTGTGCAACCTGTCATGTTTATGTAGACCCGGCGTGGGTCGAGGCTACCGGTTCTCCGGAGCATATCGAGGAGGATATGATTGAATGCGCGATGGACATACAGGAAACAAGTCGCCTGAGTTGCCAGATCGAGGTCAGCGACGCACTTGACGGGCTTGTCGTGCGTTTGCCCGAACTACAAATCTAAAGCCTCGCCGGGATCCGTATGTCATATTTTCCTGTCCTGACCGGCCCAGTACGGCTCTCGTAATTGATTCTTCTGAATTTTTCCGATCGGCGTCTTTGGTAGGCTGTCCTCGAATCTGATGGATCTCGGACGCTTGAATCGAGCTATTCGTGCTGCACAGAAATCGATCAATTCTTCTTCGCTGACGGAGGCGCCGGTTGACAACACCACGTGCGCAACCGGCACTTCTCCCCAACGCCCGTCGGGAATACCGAACACCGCACACTCGGCAACCGCTTCATGCTCGTAAAGAACGTTCTCGATTTCCGCCGGATAAACGTTCTCGCCCCCGGAAACCAGCATATCCTTGGAACGGTCAACCAGCGTCAGGAAACCATCTTCGTCCAGGACACCGACGTCTCCTGTCAGGAGCCATCCGTCCAGCAATCTGAATGCTTCGGCAGTTTCCTCCGGATCATTGAAATAACCGTCGAACAGTTGATCGCCGCGCGTAACTATATCGCCAATCTCGCCCGCGGGTAGCAGATTGCCAGACTGATCCACTATCCCGATTTCGGCGTTCGACGCCACCCGACCAACGGTGTCCCGCTTGCCAACGCCGTGACTCTCACAACGGATGGTCATGGGGCAGGCTTCCGATTGCCCATAATTTTCGGTAAACGCGACGTGCGGCAGTGCCGCCCGGATTCGATCGAACAAGGCACGTCCCATCGGGGCCCCGGCATAGCCAATGTTGCGCAGTGTCACGAGGCGTGCTGCCGAGAATTCGGCGTGAGTGATCAGGTCATTGAGTTGACTCGGAACCAGGAAGGCTGCCGTCACTTTCTCCTGCTCGACAGTTCTTATGAACTCGGCCACATCCCACGCCTCAGGCAACACGACCGATGTGCCAAGCATTACCGCTGTTGCAAACCAGACGAACAAACCGGCTGTATGGAAGAGCGGCGTGGACACGATCACGATATCGTTCTCGTCCAAACCAAAATCCCGGGCAGCGGCAACAGCCGACGCGCATCTTGCCTTATGGCTAACGAGTACAGCTTTGGGAAATCCTGTCGTACCACCGGTCAGCGTAATAGCGAGGGGACCGGTTTCTTCGAGGTCAACGGCCGGGGTGCTTGCCGGCTGGCCACGAACAAACTCGTCCATGGCGGTGGCCTCGGCATGTTGGGTCTCTGTTTCGTTCCCGGGATCGAGCACGATAAGCCTGAGCGGTTTGTCGAGTTTCGGCAAGACGGTATCAATCATCGATTTGAATCGGCGCTCGAGGAACAGGACTTCAGCTTCAATCTTGTTCAGTACGTAGACCAGTTCACTGTCCGTGCTCCGCGTCGAACAATGAACCGACACATACGGAGTATTGGCAATGGCAAAATATGCGATCGCGTATTGCGGGGAATTCGTGGACAGGATGGCCACTCTGGCGGCCTTTTGCAGCCGCAGGCCAAGTAATGCATTGGCGAGCCGATTCGCGCGCTCGTCAAACTGTGTATAGCTCAGACATTCGCCACGCCCTGTCAACGCTACACGATGCGGCGCACGCTTTGCTGAATTACGAAGAAAGTCACCGACAAGCAATTCCACCCCCCCCCTGAGCGTACTGGATCGTACACGTTCCAGAGTGTCGACGATAACTGCACCATATTGACAGGTCAAAACAGGAATTATCCTGCACTGGCTCGAGCGACGGAGACGTGCTTGATCGGTGAGGCCTCGCGTGTCGTTTCCTTGTTGGCCTTGATATGCCTTTTCACTTCGAATAATTTTGCGTCTGGCCAGACCACGAGGGCGCGAAACATGACATTTGTCGTCACCGAGAGCTGCATCAAATGCAAGCTGACAGACTGTGTCGAAGTATGCCCGGTGGATTGCTTTCACGAAGGGCAGAATATGCTGGTGATCGATCCTGATGAGTGTATCGACTGCACACTGTGCGAACCTGAATGCCCGGTCGAAGCGATCTACTCGGAAGACGAACTACCTGACAATCAGCAGCAGTTTCTCTCGCTCAATGCCGAATTATCCCGGGGCTGGCCCGTTATCACGGAGATGAAAGACGCGCCGGATGACGCAGATGACTGGCGCAACGTAAAGAACAAGCTCGAGTATCTTGAACGTTAATTGATTGTCGACCTTGTTGAAGCGGGCTACGACCCCGCACCAATGCTGTGTTTCCTGAGTATCTCGAATACTCTCGAATTCGGGCAAAATTCGTTACCGCCTGTCTCTTCGCCCTTCAGCCAACGCTCGCAGAGGTCTTCAGACTGACAATGCCGACATCGTTCGCGTACCTCGGTCATTATCGCATTCAAATCACCGCTGGAGGCGATCGCGGGATCGAGACCGACGGACTCGAGCATGGTCAGCATGCGCCCCTCCGAGCTCCTTGCCTGGTACCTTCGCCACGCGAAAACCAGTCCCACGACGACGGCCAGCATCAGGAGGGCGCCAACTATCTGAAATATCGAGTTATCCATGGATAGTCTCCTCGAAAAGCTTCATATCTTCCCGCCGCGGGAAGGTTAGTGCACAGGTCGGTAGGGATTGGGCGCAAGATGCGCTTCGAATTCCTCTATCAGGCGTTGTGCGTCGCGGACCCAGGAACAGGCCTCACAGGTACAAACGCTCTCATCGTGTCGCAGCTCAGTATTCAGTGACTCGACAAGCTTGATACCGTATCGCAACGAGGCGTTCAGCGTATACAGGGGCTTGTCCTTCAAATCTGCGAAGTCGTTCAGACAGGTCGCCCAGTGGCACTCTCGATTCACATCACACTGATGACAGCGATCGCTCGTCGCTTCGAACAGGCTGTCGTGTGGACATTCCCGTTCCTCGATGATCCGGAGCAATAGCAATCTCGGATACGTAAGCGCCTCGATTAGTTGTCGCCGCATGGCCGCCTCCTGACGGTTTGCCGGTACAAACCAGCCCCTTCGGGCTGTCAAGTTAATGACCCTGCACTAGACTGTCTATCGTGACAATCACCTAATATCGCTTGGATTACTCTTATTGGCGCGCAGTAAGGATTCCATCAGGCTCCGCAGGTACATTGACGTCAAAAGTGCAGGAGGTACGCATCGTCAGGCACATGCCTGAGATGCCGAAAGGTACAGATGGAAGACACTAAGTATCTGTTTCAACGCAATAAAATCTGGTGGGTCAAGATTGCTGTGCCCCGCACGCTACGTCGTGTTCTCGGCTACGATCTGCGGCGCTCCCTGCATACGGATGACATCGAAGCGGCGCGCGAGGCGCGCTGGGAGGCCATCGAGGAGTTTCGCGACGAAATCGAAAAGACCCGGGCCGAACACGGCGGCGACCTCGGCAATGACGTTGCGACGCCGGTTGATAAACACAACGGGACCGGACAGATGAAAAAGGGCGTTCACCAGGTAGACCAGCATATCGTCGAAATCGTCAGCGATTCCGGAGAGGGTGCCCAGAAATGCGGCCAGATCATGGGACTGGTGAGCGGCAAGATGGGCAACGGTGTCTGGACGGTAGAGATCATTCCGGCCGAAATCCAGCCGCCCGCGCGAGAGCGCCAGGGCGCCAGCGGCATTCGCGTCCGTATGGGCTCGAAATACGTGACCAACATGGGCAACGAAGCCGATATGGTCGTCGCATTCAACGAACAGGTGCTCTATTCCCGTATCTCGAACGGCGCCTACAAGAAAGGCACGGTCGTCTTGCTGGAGAGCATGTGGGCCGAAGATCCGGACGAAAAAATCCAGAATCAGTATCGGGAAGCACTGGCCGATTTTCACGAGCAGGGACTGATCGTGCATGAACTGCCGATTCAGAAAGAATGCCTCAAGATCGTACCCGACCCCCGCAAGGGCAAGAACATGTTCGTGCTCGGGATGCTCTGCAGGATCTATCATCGCGATACCGACACGGCCAAGAACGAAATTGCGAAGATATTCAAGAAAAAGAGCGACAAGGTAATCAGTATCAACCATGAACTCTTCGATGCCGGCTACGCTTTCGCGCGCGACAACATCGACTACGAGTTCGAAATCCCCGCTACCGAAGATGCCCGCATGGAGTCGGCAGTTGTCATCAATGGCAATACCGCGGCAGGGCTCGGGGTCATGGCTGCCGGTATAGAGCTGGTCGCGATGTATCCGATCACCCCGGCAACGTCAGCGTCTCATTATCTTGCCGATGACTTTCATCTGACCGGTGGTTTCGTCCACCAGGCCGAGGATGAGATCGCCGCGATCGGATTTGCGATCGGCGCATCCTATTCCGGCAAGACGGCTTGCACCATCACCTCCGGGCCCGGCATGGCGTTGAAGACCGAGATGATCGGTCTCGCTGTCATGGCCGAGGTCCCATTAGTGATCATCGACGTGCAGCGCGGCAGCCCGTCGACCGGTCTCCCGACCAAGGTCGAACAGGGAGACTTGCTCTCGACTCTCTACGGAGCACCGGGCGATTCACCCAAGGTCGTGATTGCCGCGGCCACGATCTCGGAGTGTTTCCACTTCGTGGTCATGGCGCGCAAGCTGGCCGAATCATTCCGCACGCCGGTGATTATTCTGACGGACGCGAATCTCGCCACCGGTGTTCAGCCGATAGAACGGCCCGACGTCACCGACGAGTGGTTTGCGCCGCCGGTGGACCAATCGGCCTGGGACGAAAACGTTTCGCCCTACAACTGGGACGAGACCAGCGGTCTGTCGGAAAGGCCTATCCCGGGCATGCGCGGCGGAGAGTACGTCCTCACCGGCCTTGCGCACAACCGCGACAGCAAGATCGCGTATGACTCAGCCTCGAATCAGGAAGGCATGAACATGCGCAGCCGCAAGCTGGCGTCGCTGGCAGCGACAATGAAGCCTCCCGAGATACATGGTGATCCTACCGGGGACCTGCTGATCGTCGGCTGGGGTTCGACGCTGGGCGCGATCGAGGAGGCGGTCGACCTGGCACGGACGCAGGGTCAGAAAGTGTCGTCGGTGCACCTCAGATTCCTGTCGCCCATGGAACCCGGCTTGAAGGAAATTTTTTCGGGATTCAAGAAGGTAATGACCATTGAGATCAATTACAGCGACGAGCTCAGTGAGCCACTGGTCGGCGAAGAAAACCGCCGCTATGCACAGCTCGCACTCGTACTGCGCGCGCACACGCTGATGGATATCGATTGCTGGTCCATGGTTCCGGGTCACCCGCTGCAACCCGGCACCATCGGCAGGGTCATTGACGCGAACCTAACGGAGATGGAAGGAGCAGAATTATGTTCGGCTTAAAGGGTGACTGGTCTCTCGACGTCAAGGACCGATATTTCACATTGCAGGACTATTGCGGCGCCGAGCCACGCTGGTGTACCGGTTGCGGCGACCACGGGATCCTGACTGCTGTACACCGGGTCTGCCGGGATGCCCAGGTCAAGCCCGAGAAAACAGTGGCGGTATCCGGCATCGGATGTTCCAGCCGCCTGCCGCATTACATGAGCACCTATGGGTTTCATGGCCTGCATGGACGTGCGTTGCCGGTCGCCTGCGGTGTCAAGTCGAGGCGACCCGATCTGGATGTCTGGGTCGCGACCGGGGACGGCGACTGCTTCTCGATCGGGGCCGGCCACTGGATATATGGCTTGCGTTACAACATGGATCTGACCCTGTTGGTATTCGATAACGGCATCTACGGCCTGACCAAGAAACAAACCTCTCCCACCACCCCTCTGGACGTGCCGACCAACACCCATCCGTCGGGGGCGCTGCTGCCTCCGATGAATCCGCTGTCCGTGACCCTCGGCGTGACCAATGTCTCTTTCGTCGCCCAGATCGTCGACTGGAATGCCCCGCTCCGCCACGAGGTGATCAAAATGGCGCACGAACACAAGGGAACCAGCTTCGTCCGGATCATCCAACGCTGCCCGGTTTATGTAGAAGCAATCGGCAAGGCCTTGCAGGATGAACCCGCGAGGATGAAATTGCTGACGCACGAGAACGGTGTGCAGGTCGACGATTCGGTCAAGAGACTGTTCCCGAACCACGCCGAACATGACCCGTCGGATCTCGCCGCCGCTCGCGCACTGGCAGAGGACGCCAGCGCCCTGCCGCTGGGGATTCTCTATCACAATCCGGATGCGCCGCGTTACGACCTGATGTCCTCGGTCGGCCTGGAGATGAGCATCGACGACAAGCTGGCCGGAATGAACGAGGCACTCGATCATTTCGCCATCTAGACCGCAATCTCGCCAGGCAGACCAACACGATGAACACCGTAATGGAAAATAAGAACGACGGAGTCGACACGGCCGGGACCGAGGTCACGGTGGATGCAGACGTCATCGAAGTACTCCGCCGGTTCCACTATGGCGAACCTGCTGCGTCGGCGAGTACCACCAAACCTGCGCGTGCGGTCTTGCCGGCACTGCTCAATCCCTACCGGGATGCGTCGGCCATTCGTTATCAGTACCCGCTCTATCTGATTCCGCGCGATGGCACGACCGAGTCCGCGCTTGCGAAGCCTGTGAACGAGTATTTTTCCGAGTCACTGGAGGCGCTTGCGCCCGGCGCCGAAGACGCCAGGATCCTGAAAGACAATCTGCCGTGGTTGGAGCGCTTCATTCGGCAGACGCTGGCAGGTCCCGATCCCGTTGACGCGCCCGGCCTGTTTGCCAAAGCGGCGGCGGCTTTGCAGGAGCAACTCGATCTCGACCAAAGCAGCCGGGAGAGACTGGACGCCGATCTCGAAAGACTCAAAGGCACAATTGCGGCGGACGGACAATTTCTCGGTTACGGGCCGCGCGTTTCGCTGCATTTGATGGTGCACGCGATTCGACACCGACGTGATAATCGCCGCGAGCAGTTCCGCCAGCAGGTCAACAAACATATTCAAGGATTGCAATTGCTACTGGAGGTCGAGAAGTCCAAGTCGGCCGACGCCAATGATCCCGGGAGCGTCGAAACCAGTGTCGGCGCCGGGTCCCGCCTTTTGGATACCAGCGCCCTATCCGGGATGCTCGAACGGCGCGCCCACGGTTCGGTGGAGATGCCAGCCGAGAGGCGAGTAAGAATCGAAAGCGCGCTGCGGGATTTGCAGGCCTGGCAGGATGACGCGGTACTCGTTCGATTTGTCGGTCAACTGGACGATCCCTGGTTCAGCAAGCAGTCAACACTGGAACTCGTCGACAGCGACGATCCTTGCGAGACAGCGAGCGAAGTGTTCGAGCGTCACGCCGGCGGGTTCGCGCGCCTGTTTGCCGCAAGCAGAATCGCGGCGCTTGAGATCGACGGCACCTACAATTCGGCGGTACACGATTCCTGGTTCGCCAATTTCGATTGGCAGGCATTCTCGAACGACGAGATGCAACTCGTAACGCCGGTAGTAGCGCTGGTATCAGCGGATTATCTTGCCGGCGACGGCTTGCCCTCATTCTCTCGCCTGCTGGGATCGCGGCTACCGGTGCACGTCCTGAGCTGGGTCCGCGCCTACGATAATCCGGGCGCGAAACCCGGTGAAGACCCCTTCGATTCCTATCGATTCGAGCTGGCCTATTTTGGCGTCGGGCACCGCCAGGTGGTGGTCGCGCAGACGTCGGCAGCACGTCACGAGGACCTCTTGTCAGGGTTCCTGTGCGCGCTGGATAGCAATCGCGCGAGTCTGCACCTGATCAATCGCGGCACCCAGACCAAGACGAAGAAACCGCTGCTGGACGCCTGGTTTGTTGCGAGCGCCGCGCTGGAGAGCCGCGCCCACCCGTTCATACTGGTCAATCCGGAAGCCGGCGACCACGCCGCGGAGCGGGTCAGCTTCGGCGGCAACCCGCAGGCCGAAAACGACTGGCCGGTCGAGAAGCTCGAGTACCGCAGCGCCGACGACGAAGTTACCGAGATGGACCTCGCGTTTACGTTCGCCGACTACGCGCTGTTGATGCCGGCGTTGCACGAGCACTTTCGCATGGTGCCGGCCGGCTACGAGTCCGCCGAACTCGTTCCGGTCGATCAGTACCTGGGTCTAGAGGACGAGCATCTCGATCACTCGGTGCCGTACATCTGGGGTATCGATGATCAGGATGTGCTCGTCAGACTGGTGGTGTCCCGTGCCCTGGTGTTCGCATGTCGTGATCGTTTGAATTACTGGCGAACGCTGCAGGAGCTGGCCGGAATCCACAACTTTTATGTCGAAGAGGCGATCGACAGGGTTTGCCGGGAGCAACAAGCCGTCGTCGAGACCGAACGCGAACAATTGCTACAGGCACACGAGGAACAACTGGAAAGTGCACGTACAGAGGCTGCCGGCGAAGTCATGGGACAACTCGTCGACGTGCTGATGGGCGCCGATCTGTCCAGCGTGGTCGGCGGCGTCGGTCAGCTCGCCAGCATGCCGGCGAAGACTACGGGCGCGTCATCGGTCGAGGCGCCGGCCGAACCCTCCGCAGAAGCCGAACCCGCAGCCGAGGCCGAAGCCGAGGTTGAGGAAGACGCCGAAGAGGAGCTGAGTTTCGATGAGCCCTGGCTGGACACCGATATGTGCACAACCTGCGATGATTGCATGGACATCAACAAGATGATGTTCGTGTACAACGACAACAAGCAGGCGATTATCACGGATCCGAAAGCCGGGACGTTTGCCGATCTCGTGGCAGCTGCCGAGATCTGCCCCGCCAAGTGTATTCACCCGGGCAAACCCCTGGATCCGAACGAGCCGGGTCTGGCAGAGTTGATCGTCCGCGCCGAACCGTTTAACTGATGAACAGTCTGCTCGTAGCGCCGGCCATCATGGTTGGGATCGGGTTGTTCTTCGGCACGATTCTCGCGATCGCGCAGCGTTTCCTCAAGGTGGACGAAGACCCTCGAATCGAGGCGACCAACGATTTGCTCCCGGGAACCAATTGCGGCGCCTGTGGCCAACCGGGCTGCCTGCCGTTTGCAGAAAAACTGGTCACCGGCGACGTCGAACCCGGCGAGTGCACGGTCAGCACCGACGACGCTATCGAGCAAATCGCCGAGTATCTCGAAGTCGATGCGGGCCGCACCGAGAAGCTGGTCGCCCGGCTGCGCTGCGGCGGTGGCGGCCTGCAGGCACACCAGATTGCCGAATACCGCGGATTCGAAGGCTGTCGCGCCGCGGCGGTGGTATCGGGTGGTGGCAAGGGATGTGCGTGGGGTTGCCTCGGCCTGTCGGACTGCGAAGTCGCCTGCACCTTCGACGCCATTCACATGAACGCGAACGGGCTCCCTCAGGTGGATACCGAGAAATGCCGTGCGTGCCCGGATTGCGTCGCAGCGTGTCCCAGGGACCTGTTCGAACTGGTGCCCCTCAGCCAAAAGCTGTACGTGCAATGCAATATTCCGCTGGACGGTGAGGCCGCGACCCAGCTCTGCTCGGTGGCCTGCGATGCCTGCGGCAAGTGCGTCGCCGATGCGGCGCCCGGCCTCATTCACATGGAAGGAAACCTGCCGGTCATCGATTACTCGACGGGCGCTGAAGCGCGACCAGAGGCCGTATTTCGTTGTGCCACCCGCTCGATCGTCTGGCTCGAGAGGGAGCAGTTTCAGGATCAGGAAGCCAGACAAGCGAGGTCGGGCTGATGCCTGGCCTGCGTAGCGTTGCGATTCGCTGGTACCGAAAAGTTTTCGGTGCGCCGGCGGGATCGGACATCCGGGACGAGGGTCTCGATACCGTGCTCGATGGCAACAGCGCTGTCGCGCTTTCCGAGGCCGGTATTGCCAGCCACGCGGTCCTGGGCGGCTCATTTCCGGCCGCCGATACGGATTCAGTCTGGCTCGGTGAACTCGAACACGGCGACACGAATCTCTTTGGCGAGGCATTGTCGGCACAGACCACCGAGGGGCCGCGCGGCATCGTTGCCGCGACGACCGGACTCGCACTGGCTGGTAGACGTGCAACCGCCTTTTTGTCCGGTACGGATATCGCCGCCGCACAGGACCTACTGATCTCGGCGGCCGGCAAGCACGCACCACTGGTGATGCATGTCGGCACGCGTGCAGCCGCGGCACACGGCGGCGCGCTCGGCAGCGGTCACGACACCGTCCACCTGGGCGCGGATTCCGGCTTCTTCATGCTGTTCGCCGCCAACGTGCAGGAGGCTGTCGATTACACCTACATTGCGAGGCGAGTAGCCGAGGACGCACTGGTGCCAGGTATGGTGATCATGGACGGCGAGCAGACCGCGCTCGCCCCGCAGGATGTGCGCCTTTTGTCACCGGCTCAGGTCAACGGATTTCTCGGCTCGGCGCGAGAACAAATCGAATCACCGACGGCGGCGCAAAAACTGTTGTTCGGGGAAACCCGTCGCCGCGTGCCCGCCTGGCACGATCTGCACGAACCGGTGCTCACCGGGGCCCTGTTCGAGAAAGAGAGCTTCGCGCTCGGGGCGTTTGCCCGCGGCCCGTTTTTCGATGCCTTCGTCGAGGAGTCACTGGCGCAGTCCTTCGACCTGTTCGCACGCCGGACGGGCCGGCATTACGAGCCCATCTCTCGTTACCGGTTGGACGATGCGAAAACGGTGCTGTTGGCACAGGGCGCCGGCATCGAGACAGCGCGGGCGGCCGCCGCTTGCCTCCGCAAGCAGCACAAGATCAAGGTTGGAGTCCTCGGGATTCACACGCTGCGGCCATTTCCCGGCGCCGCGATCGTTGAGGCACTCGAGGGACGGGACCGGGTTTTTGTCCTCGAACGCGTTGATGCGCCCATGTCCGGCGAGCCGCCGCTGGTTCGCGAAGTCCGCGCCAGCCTGGATCGCCTGAACGGCAGCCGGCACCCGAAATTTCAGTCAGTTGCCTACGGCGTCGGCGGTTTGCCGCTTAGGGTCGCCGACCTGGTGGAGCTGTGTACCGCTGCTGACCATCGTACCGCGACGCCGCTGTTCCTCGGCCTGACGTTCGACGATATCTCGGGCGAGCAACCCAAACGAGAGGTGCTGCTCGATGCGTTGCGGCGTGCCTACCCGAACGCTGCCGAACTCGGCATTCGTGCCGGCCGTGATGTTTCCGTATCCAAGCAGAACAACGCGCTGACAATCGCGATACACCGGATCAGCGGCCGCGGCGGCAAAGGCCTCCTCGGGGCAGCCGGTGCCTTGCTCCACGCACTCGAACGCGGCCGGATACGGAGCCGGCCGGCGGTCTCGTGGGAGCACTGGTCCGACGCCCGCGTCGACTGGATCACCCACGGCGACGACTCACTGCAGGATCCCGGTGACGCGCTCACCGCTGACGTCGCAGTGACCGTAGCGAGTGGCAAGTTGTTGCTCACCAGCGCATCGAAAGTCTTTCATGTCCCGACTGAAGCTGACGATGAGGCGCCCGGCACCGTGGACGAAGAGTCCCTGCTGGGCGGGTTGTTTGGCGTCTTGCTAGGCGCCGGATTGCTCGAACACAAGACTCGCCGGATCATCGCGACGCGGAGGAGCATGCTCGAGGACGTTGACGACGATCGCCGCGAAGAGCTGATGGCTGCATTTCAGTTCGGTCTGGAGCAGGTCGTCGAGATCGATAGCGGCGTGGCTGAAGCTCTTGCTACAGAGACTCGAGACCGCTGGGAAGGCGAAGCGCCGGTAGCGGTGCGCCACCTCGGCCGTGACGACGATCATTATGCAAGTTTGCCGCGCTTTTGGGATCAGCTGGGGGTGCTCTACCGTGACGGACTCTCGGATCGCCTGACCGCTGACCCCTACCTTGCAACCGGCACCATGCCGCCACTGAGTTCCACGTTCAGCGATCAGAGTGGCGCGCGCCAGACGCTGCCCGCTTTTGACCCGGCACTTTGCACCGGCTGTGGCCTGTGCTGGACGCATTGCCCGGACAGCGCGATCGGCGTCGTCGCCTCGGCTCCGGCCGCGCTCATCGATGCCGGGATCAAGCGCACCGGCGCCGAGGCAGTGCGCCAGGTCTCGTCAAAACTCGCATCGCGCATTATTGCCAGCAATAAGAAAGCCGAAATCGTGGCGCCGACATTCGGCGAGATGCTCGAAGAATCTTTTTCCTGGCTCAAGGAAAAGATGCCCTTGCCGGACGAGCGCAAGCAGGCAATCCAGGAAGGCATCGACAACATTGTTGCAGTGATGGGCGCGTTGCCTGTCGCCGTGACCAAGCCATTTTTCCTTGCTGCCGAGGCGCGCAAGAAAGACAGCGCAGAACTACTGTCGCTGGCGATCAACCCGGACGCCTGCAAGTCCTGCGGAATCTGCATCGATAGCTGCGAGCCCGGGGCGCTTGGCGCCATCGCACAGGACGAGGCCTCGCTGGATCACGCGCGTGAGCTCTGGTCGACCTGGGCGTCGACCCCCGACACCTCGGCGGAGACACTGGAGCTTGTGGCGGACGATCCGGATATCGGCACGATGGCAGCGATCCTGTTGTCGCGCTACTGCCAGTTCGCACTATCCGGCGGAGACCCTGCCGAAGCCGGTTCCGGCGAGAAGATGGCAGTCAGGCTGACGCTCTCGGCGACCGAGTTCCACCAGCAGCCGTTGGTGCAACGATTCGCGAAAACTCTTTTTGAGGCCGGGGAAGCCGTCTCCTCGCTGATCAGCGACACGCTGTCGGGTACCCTGGCGGTGGAAGACCTGGATGCGGTCACCGAAAAACTGAAACGTACTTCGAGTCCGCGTGTCGACCTGAAGACGCTGGTAGACAGTGCCGCGGCAACATCCGGGGACCATTCCATTGATACCCGCTATCTTCTCAGGCTGATCGAACTGTCGAACAGGATCACGTCGGCACACCAGCGGCTCGTTCAGGGCGAACACGGTCTTGGCCGCGCCCGTTACGGTCTGGCCGTCGCGGGTGGCAGTACGGCAGCCTGGGCCGGCGCCTTTCCGCATAACCCGTTCCAGGCACCAGTACTCATCGATATGAGCGGCGATGCGCCACAGCTCGCCGCCGGTTTGATCGAAGGACATCTCGACGAGACCACGGAGCTGGTCCGTCTACTGCGGCTCGCTCGCCTCGAAATCGACCAGCCCGACGGCGCCGATTGGAAACGGGAAGCGCTCGCGGGTCTGCGCTGGCAAGACCTGAGCGATGAGGAATACGAACTCTGTCCGCCGCTATTGCTGATAGGCAGCGACGAGATGCTCGCCGGCCGAGGATTGAGCCAGTTGATCTGGTTGCTGAACTCCGGTCTCCCGGTCAAAGTGTTGGTACTCAGCGCACTTGACTTTGGACTTCTCGAAGCGCCGACCAACAACCCAAGGGCAAGTCTCGGCCTACTCGCACTGGCGCAACGCAATGCGTTTGTCGCACAAACGTCTGTCGCCGATCCCGTTCACCTGGGTGAGAGTGTGCTGCAGGCGCTTGGCTACGACGGCCCGGCCCTGATTCAGGTTTACGCGGCCAGCCCGACGCGGCATGGCTTCGCGAGCGAGCGTTCAGTGCAGCAGGCGGAACTCGCAATCACCAGCCGCACGTTGCCATTGTTCCGCTACGACCCCACGGCCGACGGCGTATTCGGGTCCCGGCTCAGCCTGGACGGCAATCCGGTCATTGATGAATTGCTGGTTCCGGCTGAAGACGAAGAACGGATCCTGACGCCGGCAGACTGGGCGCTCGGACAGGAGCGCTTCGCAACGCATTTCCAGCCTTTGGCAGATGACGCAGCGACACCGACCCCGTTGCACGAATGGCTGAAACTGGACGCGAAAAACCGCGAAAGAAAGACCCCTTTTATTGCTGTCGGCGGCGGCGAAGAGGAACAGCGCTACTCGATGGCGCCGGCCATGGCTGACATGGCCGACCAGTGTCTGCAATCCTGGCAAACCCTGCAGGAACTCGCTGGCATCGTCACCCCGTTTACCGAGCGGGTCGAAGAGGAAATCCGCGCCAGGGTCGCCAGCGAACACCAGGCAGAACTCGATGCACAGAAGAAGGCCGCCGACGCACGGATTCTGGAGACCAGGGAGCAGACACAGGCCGAGATCGCGAGCAATATTCGCAGCCGCTTGCTGAAACTGGCATCGCAAAAGCGGGACTGACGAGATGAAAGCGTTCCGTTTACTGCGCCGCAACTTCGAACACGGGGTTCATCCGGCCCACCACAAGGGGCAAACCGAGGATCTGCCGATCCAGCGCGTGCCATTTGTCCAGGACTACGTCATGCCGCTCGGCCAGCATATCGGTGTGCCGGCCCGGTCTGTCGTCGCCGTCGGCGAACGGGTGCGGCGCGGGCAGCTGATCGCGGAACCCGGTGGCTTCGTATCCACGGGCCTGCACAGTCCGGTGACAGGGACGATCAGCGAGATAGGCGATTTTCGTGGTGTCGACGGCCGCTTCGCTCCCGCGATCGGGATCGAGGCAGATCCGTTTGCCACACAGCAGGTTGACGCCGGCGAGGCGATTGACTGGCAGTCGCTGTCTCTCGAGGATTTCATCACCGCCGTGCAGATGGCGGGCATCGTCGGCATGGGCGGCGCCGCGTTTCCGGCCCACGTCAAGTTGTCCGTGCCCGACGGCGTGAAGATCAGGCATCTGCTTATCAACGGTGCCGAGTGTGAACCGTTTCTGACCACCGATCATCGGCTGATGCTGGAGCGCCCGGAGGCGCTGCTCGAAGGTGCCGAAATCATGCGGCAGAAACTCGGCGCCGAAGAGACGGTCATCGGCGTCGAGGTCAACAAGCCCGACGCGATTAAGATTATCCGTCAGCACATACAGCCGGGGCAGCCGGTGCGCATCGTGCCACTGAAGGTCAAGTATCCTCAAGGCGCCGAAAAGATGATGATCAAGAGCGTCTTCGACAAGGAGGTACCCGCCGGGCAACTACCGCGTGACGTTGAGGTCAATGTGAATAACGTCGGCACGATCGTCGCGATCGCCGATTACTTTCTGCGCGGCATGCCGTTGATTGAACGGGTCGTGACGGTGGCGGGTCCGGGCGTAACCTACCCCGCTAACCTGATCGTGCCGCTCGGGACGCCGGTGCGCGAGGTAGTGCGTTTCTGCGGCGGACTCAAGCCCGGAACGCGCGAGATCATCATGGGCGGGCCGATGATGGGCAGGCCGATCGCCAGTCTCGACGTTCCAATCCTCAAGGGATGCTCCGGCGTGCTGGTGTTTACCGAGGCGCAGACGGCCGGGCGTAAGGAGTATCCCTGCATCAGTTGCGGGCGATGCCTCGAAGCCTGCCCGTATTTTCTGAATCCATCCCGACTTGCGCGCCTCTCCAAAGCACGCATGTTCGACGAGATGAAGCAACACCACGTTTTTGACTGTGTCGAGTGTGGTTGCTGCACGTTTGCCTGCCCGTCGAATATCCCGATCGTGCAGCTCATTCGTACCGCGAAGGACGACCTGGCCCACCGCAAGGAATCCGAAGAGTGAAAAAGCAAGACCCGGATCTCCTGCTGTTTCATGCGCCGCTACTGCGGCAGGGTATGACCACGCCGAAGGCGATGCGCGATGTGCTTTATGCTTTGGTGCCGGCGACCGCCGCATCGATGTGGTTCTTCGGGCTGAGCGCCGTCCTTGTTCTCGGCTCGTGTATTGTCGGCGCGGTTCTGGCGGAATGGATCTTCGCCGAACGCCAGGCTCGCGGCGAGTCCCTGCGTGATGCCAGCGGTATTTTGACGGGACTGTTGCTCGGACTCACATTGCCACCCGGCTTGCCGCTGTGGATGGCCTTCCTCGGCGGATTCGTCGGCATCGGCCTGGGCAAGGTTATCTGGGGTGGTCTCGGCCATAACCTGTTCAACCCTGCCCTGCTCGGCCGCGCATTTCTGCTCGCGACATTTCCGATCGCGATGACGACCTGGGTGCAGCCGACGGGTGACAGCGGTTTCTTCAGCATTTATCCGGGCAACCTTGCGCTGCCGTTCATGCAGGCGCAGATCGACGGCATAACCTCCGCAACACCATTGGGCATGATGAAATTCGAACACGACGTCACGCCGCTTACGAACCTGGTGTTCGGCAATGTCAGCGGTTCGCTCGGAGAGACCAGTGGCCTCCTGCTGCTACTCGGCGGCATCTATCTTTTTCTCAGGCGTGACCTCGACTGGCGCATACCGGTGAGCATCCTGCTCACCGTGGCCATTTTCTCCACGTGCCTGACACTGGTCGATGCGACGCGGTTCCCGACGCCACTGTTCTCCGTTTTCTCCGGCGGTCTGCTGCTCGGGGCGCTCTACATGGCGACCGATCCGGTCACCTCGCCGGTCACCCCGCGCGGCGCGTGGATCTTCGGCATCGGTGTGGGGGTCCTCGTGATTCTGATTCGCGTATTCGGCGGCCTCCCCGAAGGCGTGATGTACGCGATCTTGCTGATGAATGCGGCGACGCCACTCATCGATCGATATACACAGCCCCGGGTGTTCGGTCGCGGGGCCGGTGCCAAATGAACGCCGACGGACGCACAGAAACGGCCGCTCCCAGTTCGCTGCGCCTGGTACTGACGCTGGCGATCGCGGGGCTGATCTCCGGCATCGCGATCATCGGCATCTACGAAACGACCTTGCCCACGATTACGGCGAACAAGGCCCGCGAGCTGCGCGAAGCAGTATTCAAGGTACTGCCCGGCGTCACGCAAATGCAGCCGCTGGTCTACAGGGATGAACAACTCATCGCGGTGCAGGAACCGGGCAAGGATGAACCGGTCGTCTATGGCGGCTACGACGAGCAACGCAACTTCGTCGGCTATGCAATGCCGGGGGCCGGCCCCGGCTTCCAGGACACCATCGCGCTGTTGTATGGCTTCGACCCTGAGGAAAGACAGGTCATCGGCATGGAGGTGCTCGAGAGCCGCGAGACGCCGGGTTTGGGCGACAAAATATACAAGGACGCTGTGTTCGTCGGCGGTTTCAGCGCGTTGTCCACCGATCCGGAAATCGTCGCCGTCAAGAAAGGCACGAAGAGTGCAGCCAACGAAATCGACGCGATTACCGGCGCGACGATTTCTTCCAAGGCTGTGGTCAGGATTATCAACGAGACACAAGCCGCATGGTCGGAGCGACTGCCGCCACCAGGTGCGGAACCACCTATCGTCGAGGCAGCGCCGGCCGCTGGCGGGGCGGGACAATGAAGAAGCGCGACAACCAATCCTACGACGAATTCATCAAGGGAATCTGGCGCGACAATCCGGTATTCGCCCAGGTGCTCGGCATGTGCCCGATGCTCGCGGTCACCAACTCCGCGGTCAACGCGATTGCGATGGGTGGGGCGACATTCTTCGTGCTGGTGGGGTCGAGCTTCCTGGTGTCGAGCTTCCGCAACTGGATTCCGAAACAGGTGCGGATATCCTGCTTCATTATCATCATCGCAACCTTCGTGACGATCGCCGACTACACCCTGCTCGCCCTCGTCCCGAAAGTGCACAAGGAACTGGGCGCGTTCATTCCGTTGATCGTTGCGAACTGCCTGATCCTGGGCAGGCAGGAAGCGTTTGCGTCCCGCTACCCGACGCGCCTCGCGGTCATGGACGCGCTTGGTATGGCCACCGGCTTCCTGATCGCGCTGTTCTCGCTCGGTGCGGTCCGGGAGATCCTTGGTGACGGTGCACTGTTCGGCGTGAAACTCTTCAGCGAAAACTTCGATCCCTGGATCATCATGATTCTGCCACCGGGCGGCTTCCTGACACTCGGCGTCATCCTGCTGTTCTTCAACTGGTTCAAGTACAAGAAAGACGAGTTCCTCGAAGATGTTGCTGAAGCGGAGAGGAGTGGCAACTAATGGATAACCTGCTCTGGATCTTCATCAGTGCCCTGCTCGTCAACAACTTCGTGTTGACGTACTTCCTCGGGCTGTGCCCGTTCCTCGGCGTTTCCAACTCGCTGGAGACCTCGTTCAGGCTTGGGCTTGCAACAACGTTTGTCATGCTCGTGACGGCGATCTGCGCCTGGGTGCTCAACACCTATGTGCTGATTCATGCGCCGTATCTCAGGCTGATCTGCTTCATCGTCGTGATCGCCAGTACCGTGCAATTCATCGAGATGCTGATCAAGAAACTGAGCCCGGCATTATTCCGCGCGATGGGAATCTTCCTGCCGCTGATCACGACGAATTGCGCGATCCTCGGCCTCGCGATATTCGCAACTAACCGCGGTTACGGATTCTGGGAAGGCCTCGTCTACGCACTCGGTGCCGGCATCGGCTTCACGCTGGCACTGGTGCTGCTTGCCGGCCTGCGAGAGGAATCGGAGTTGTCCAACATCCCGAAACTGATCCAGGGCACCGCGATGAACCTGATCATCGCCGGTATACTATCGATGGCTTTCATGGGTTTCGCCGGCCTGTTCAGTACGACCTGAGAGGTATCCGCCAGCATGATGACAACCTATCTATTCCCACTGCTCGCGGTCGTTGCGTTGTGCGCGTTCTGGGCGATCTTCCAGGTATGGCTGTCGAAGCACGATCCAGACGCGAAGACGAGGTCGCAAAAGTGCGGTGGCTGCGGTCGCCAGGACGAATGTGACGGCGCCGGGGATCCGTCTGTATGACGCGTTCCCTGTCGGGACTGCACCTGTTGTTGACCTATCAGTGTAACTACGCGTGCAGTCACTGCTTTGTCTGGGGCGGGCCATCGCAGACCGGCACCATGACCGTCGAGACCATCGAACATATCCTTCGCGAAGCCGAGGCGCTCGGCACGATCGAATGGATCTACTTCGAGGGAGGCGAAGCGTTTCTTTATTACCCGATCTTGCTTGCCGGCATTCGCCTGGCCAGGGAGCGCGGTTATAAGGTTGGTATCGTAAGCAACGCTTACTGGGCAACGACGGACGCCGATGCCCTGGAGTGGTTGCAGCCTCTTGCCGGTTCGGTCGATGATCTCTCGATAAGCAGCGATGCCTATCACGGCAGCGACGAAGGCGTCAGCCAGCCCGAAATCGCGCGCCGCGTCGCGAAGCGGCTCGGCATACCGGTCGATTTCATTAGTGTCGCCGCGCCCGGCGCTTGCGACGTCCCCGCTGCGGCTGGTCAATTACCGGCCGGCGGATCGGCCGTTCTGTACCGGGGTCGCGCAGCGGAAGAACTCGCTTCCCTCGTGGAAGCAAAGCCGTGGCAGCAGTTCACCGAATGTCCGTGGGAGGATTTGCAAAAGCCCGGGCGCGTGCACGTAGATCCTTTCGGCAACCTGCACATCTGCCAGGGCATATCGATCGGCAATCTCCTCGAGCGCCCGCTTGCAGAAATCATGGACGAGTATCGCCCTGACAGTCATCCCATCGTCGGTCCGCTGCTTGTCGGCGGCCCGGCAGAGATCGTTCGCCAATACGAGCTTGCCCACGAACACGGTTATGCCGACCACTGCCACCTCTGTTACATGTCGCGCTGCGCGTTGAGAGAACGCTTTCCTGATGTGCTGACGCCGGATCAGATGTACGGCGAGGTCTGACAGGCCGATTCAGGCCCGGATCATCGGACGGAACCCCTGATCGATGCTTCGTCGATTGCGGTGACTGAACTGAGTCGAGCGATTTGATCCTTACCTTCCCTGATCGACTCCTCAAGGTGTTCCCGCCCTTCGTCGCTGAGCCTGTTGTCATTATCCAGATCGAGGAACAGCACTTGCACCTGGTTGAGCAGGTTATTCACGACATGCTGAGAAGAACTCACCGTTGCATCGAATATTTCACGCTTCTCCTTCTCCACCGCATCATTCCGCGCCGCTCGATTATCGGCGAGCACGCCGACAGCGATGATAAGAAGGAAGATGATCACTCTCATCCAGAATTCATTGGCATCCGTTGGCAACAGTTGAAACTCGACCTCCGCGAAAATGTACCAGTGAATCAATGACTTCAGCAGCCAAAACAGTGAAGCGACGATTACGGCAATCATGAATTTTCGACGCCGCTTCACTGCAACCCCCCGACTGATTGGCGCTCTGCGCCGCAATATCTCACTGGCACCAAAATATACACGGACAATTTCGACGATTACCTGCCGCGGCCAAATATGGGGATATCACCTACCGAAAAACTGAGGTGTTTATCGGCACGATACTGCGGCCTCTGTAAATGTCACAATTAAACAATCAATTGCCCGATTCGAGGACCAAGAAAATGACCTGGATTTCCACTATTGCGTACGCTGATGCCAGCGGAGCCTTGAAGCGACTCTATGACCGCATCAAGGGGCCGAATGACAGGATTGACAACATCATGCTTGCGCACAGCTTGCGGCCACATTCTATGGAAGGCCACATGACGTTGTACAAGTACGTGTTGCACCACCCACACAACCTATTGCCAAAATCCTATCTCGAGACGATCGGCGTCTACGTCAGCATGCTGAACCGATGCCAGTACTGTGTGGACCACCACTTCAGCGGCTTGTCGAGGCTATTGTCCGATGATGACCGCGCCACGGAAATAGTTGACGCCCTTTCGGAGCAAAACCCCGGCTCCGCCTTTAGTGGCAAGGACCTCGCCGGCTTGAAGTACGCCGAACAGTTGACGACCTCGTCGGCCGACTTGTCAGTGGACGATATTGAGGCGCTACGCGCTGCAGGCTTCGATGACGGCGAGATCCTCGAGATCAACCAGGTAACAGCCTACTTTGCTTATGCGAATCGCACCGTGCTTGGGCTCGGAATCAACACCGACGGTGACATCATCGGTTTATCGCCCGGCGACTCCGGTAATCCTGATAACTGGAGCCACGAGTAATCCGGATAAAAGAACGTAGCCGCTGCCGTGAGACGTTACTTGCTTCCACACTTGATCTTGAGCAGTGCAAAATCCTGAATATAGCCAGGAGCAAGAGACGCATTCCTGCCGACGATACCTATCACGGCAGGGGCGTCATCATCGGTTTCCGTTTCGAATCTCATCCATTCGCCAAATCTGACGTCGCCGTCTACGTGAAAAGACGGTCGCACGGACCATCTGTACGTTTTGCATGCTTCGAGGTCCATGGCAACGGTGTGACCGGAATCTGGCACCGATTTCTCAACATAAACGAGCCGATGATTGGTATACAGCTCCACATCGTAAAAAATGTCTGACTCGTCGATCGTGCCAACCCACGAAACGGACGAATCGTCTCCATCCAACGTCAGGTCCCATGCGAGAGTCGGGCGTAGTTTCTTGCTGACGTATTGGCGTTCGTCCTTCCTGTCTCGTTTGGCTGTGCCCGAATCCGTTGGCCGCAACTCGTGCTCGAGTTTGACCCCGTCAAAAACCCTGGTCGAAATCTCTCTTGCAAGATAATGCGCGGCGAAATTCGCATAGTCCCGCCATAGCGCATTCTCGTTTTCGGTCCAGTTGCCAAGCGTATCCCTGTCTTGATAATAAGCGACCGTCTCGTACAGTTTGTTGCCGTCGCTTACGCGACGCAGCGTCGCTTTTGCGGCAACGGTTATTACGGCTTCACTACCCTGAACATCGATTCCGACGTCGTTGAAACTCACGTACAAAACCGCGTCCATATCGTCCGGAATCGGTACTGTCGGCGCGAACAGCCTGGTCTCGAGCGCCTGCAATTTTGCAAGTTCCCGGTTTACGTCCAGTGCCAGCCCGTCATTGCTTAAGGGCTTGCTTTCCGCATTTGCCAGTTCATCGGTCAGCGCGTCACGAAACTCCTGAATTTCCCGCTTGGCTGCCCCTGACAGTCCCCCGTATATCGCACCTGGAATGGTCAGAATCGGTATCGGGATGGCGACGTTTACTCCGCCGATCTCCGGCGAAATGGTTCCGAGTCTTGAACCCTCATTCATTCCACCAACAAGGCCAGGCGTCGACTTTTCGTAGCTTCCACTGATCTCCTCGTTAGCCGGACTTTCGCCTGCTACGACAACGATCTTATTGACCGAAGACCGGAGCGTTTCCGACATGTGTGCGTCGGGCTCGGGCGGACTCAATTGTGGAATTGATGACCCGGTCTCTGATCCGGATTGGCCAAGCGCACCCAAAACTGGCAAGAGAATTGTCGCGGCGCCAAAAACCAGGAGCGTAAGCTTGCTGATCACCTTTCGCGTAAAACCACTGCTTTTTGCTTCGACATACATTCCATGGCTCGCCTATTCAGAGAGTCCCAGACTTGCTTTTGATTGTAGTGATTGCAGAAAAGTTCAGAACTTGACGGCGATGCTCAACGCACCGTGATTTGTCCCGCCGATGGCCCGCTTGCGCGGTATGGTTCCATGTCTCCGGAGGCTTCCCATGCGCCAAATAGAGCCGTCACTCACCGCCACTCAATCTGTCAGCTCCCTCCAGCAGTCTGTGCCAACCCGTCGTGAGTGAAATCATGAATGTGCTCAACTGAAGGTCGTTAGATGCGGCATCGTTATCCAGTGTTGATTTGTAGCCAATGGTCAATTGCATGCTGTCATTAAGTTGGTAACCGAGCGTGAAACCAACCAGCGTCATGTCCGATCCGGATGTCGTCGTGCTGGCAATGGTTGCATCTCCTGAACTGGTATACGTAGCGTCGAATGAACCCCAGAATCTTGACGTAAAGTTTCGGGTCAGGTGCGTTTCCAGTTCGAACGTGGGGTCACTCGCAAGGTTCTGCCCGACAAAGTCGTCGTTGTCGCCGAAAAACCAGACTGAGGGAAAAATTTCCAGGGTCATGCGCCTGTCGGGAATCCAGGGCCCCAACTGCCACACTATCGGTGCCCCAATGCGTCCGTACCATCGATTTTGGCCGAGATTCAAGCTTTGCGTATTGTCGTACTGACCTAACGGGAATGCGACGTCGACCACAAGGTCCATAGAGAACCCCGGTTCATAACGCAGCATATCCGGCAGGTTCATGATGGGTGCCGGGCCAATCAGGTTCATGTTGAACTCGACCATAGGATCACCAAAACCACTCGAAGATTCACGGGACAAACGGGACAACGGTCCGCCAGCGAGAATATCTCCTTCGATACGCCCCATGGGCACGAGTACAGCTAGCATTGCCGCCTTGTTCCAGACGGGAAACATCTTTGCGTATCCGGCTATCGCTATGTCGGCGCTCAGGCTCGCGGATGGATCAAAATTATTCGACGGATCAAGAGGATTTGTGTTGCCACTGGCCGACATTGCGATGACCGGCACTGCATTCATGCCCTGCAATGTCTTCCAATAAAAGCGCGGAGGCACCTGTGCGTTAGCCGCCATACTGCCAAACATCCCCACAACGACAGCCACGACAATCCAGGGTCGAATTTTTCCAATCTTTTGTATAAGAATATTCATGACTTGATCTTCCCCAATCGAAAGGTTCTTGGTTCACTGCTTTGGCGGTGCAAGCATGTCATCAGGAGGCACGAACTGACGTTTGTAGATAAGTGGTGGAAAACCCGGGTCATCCGGAACGCGCGGTGGCAACTGGTCCTCGAGCGTTTCAAATACTGAACGGCTGGGCACGATTACGTTATTTGCAGCAACGTAGTCGTCCCAGAGTCGGTGCAACTGATCCATTTTGTTGGGCATGTCTGCGGCAAGATCGACCCGCTCACCAGGATCGTCGGCCAGGTTGAATAACTCCCATTCTTCAGTGCCAAACGGCTTATATTGCCAACGCAACTTCCAGTCGCCCTGGCGAATGGCCCGATTGCCGAATAGCTCCCATCCCATGTAATCATCAGCATTCCTTGGTGAATCTGCCGCTCCCGCGAGCACATCCGCCCAGGAATTGCCGATCATGGCCGGTAACGGACGACCATCGGCCGTGTCCGGATATGCAGCGCCGGCAACATCGAGCAGGGTCGGCATGATGTCGGCCACATGCATGAAGCCATGATTGATGCTTCCCGCCTCACGCTGGACAACCGGGCCACTGACGATCAGCGCATTCCGAATACCGCCTTCTGCCATCCATCCTTTGTATTGGCTAAACGGCGTCATGGATACCTGGGCCCACATCGGTCCATAACCGACGAATGACCCCGGATCGCCCCAGGCGTGCGGATCCGTCTGTGACCAGTTGATCGCGGCCCAAAGGAAGTCCCGGGTCCCCGGGGTACCGGCGATCATGTTGAACAAGTCCGTTCCCTCGGCACCATTGTCGCCAAAGACTATGAAAATCGTATTTTCGTATTCTCCGATTTCTTTGAGGTAATTGATCAGGCGCCCGATATGATTGTCGAGATTGACTACAAGATCTGCGTAGAGCTCCATTTTCTTGCCGAGAACAGCGCGTGGCATTGCGGCCAACGTAGACGGATCCGGCAGGAACCACATTCGCTCGGAAAGTTGCGTATCCGCGGGCATTATGCCGAGTTCGATTTGCCGTTCCAGCCGCTCGCGGCGAAGTGCATCCCAACCTTTGTCGTACTGCGCAACGTGTCCATTCCGGTCTTCGCGGGGAAGGTGATAGGGATCATGCGGTGCCTGGTGCGCTACATACGCAAAGAATGGTTTTCCGTCACCGCGATTCGCGTCAATATAGTCGATCATCTTGTCCGTATATGTGCGGGTCGCGTAATAGTCGTCCGGCAGGCTCGTCAGGTAACGCCCATCTTCGGTGAAAACCAGGCGTGGAGAGTTGGCGCTCACATTCGTCATGCCCCAGTAGTTTCCGCCGCCGTCCAGCAGGCTGAAATCGCGTTCGAAACCACGCGCCGCGGGAATCTTGTCCGGGTCTTTGCCCAAGTGCCACTTGCCGACCATGTAGGTGTGATAGCCGGACTGTTTGAGCAACTCCGGCAAAGTGACCACGCCGTGGTTTAGGACGCCTTCATACCCCGGCTTGCCCTTCTGATTTGGTGCTGTCCATTCGCTCATGTTGCCCAGACCATTCACGTGCGTATCTACGCCTGAAAGCAGCATTGACCGTGTTGGCGAGCAGCTGGCGTGAGTGTAGAAACTCGTGAAACGCACGCCGTCGTTGGCCAGCGAATCAATATTAGGCGTGGCTATTTCTCCGCCGAACGAACCAATGTCAGCAAAGCCCATGTCGTCCGTCACGATAAGCACTATATTGGGTCGGCGATCAGGTGATTGCTGCGCGAACGCTGCAGAGCAAAGCAGACCCAGCACTACTGGAATGAGCGAGACGCTCGAAGAAATCGATTTCCTGATACTGCGCATGATTACCCCCCTATTCGATAGTCGATATGCAGCTGCTCTCGCGGTTTTTCAGTCCGTGGCGCTTCCATATATTATCGTAACGCCCGATATTTTGGCTAGATATCAGAAATACGCAATTCGCGAATCAGCGCAGCGTAGCAGCAGGATCTGCTTAGACGACTGTCTAAAGAGTTAGGGAGGCCGTAACGACTACGACGAACAATCCAACGTTGATACAGATGATTGCAACTTGCCGCGGTGTGGCGGATTCTTTTACATCTGCTAATATTTTGGGTAGCGCTTCTTTTGGGACCGTGCTGGCAAAGAGCCCTATCCACAACGGAAATCAAAGCGATGCAAACCTCGATCCGACTTTTGAACGTCACATTTATACTTGCGGCAGGCCTGTTGCTCATGCAGTCCGGTCAGGCTGAAGAGCTCAGCCGGGCTGCCATGCTGAGTGTGTCCTGCGAGGGATGTCACGGGACTAACGGGCACAGCCCGGGAGCGATCCCGCCTCTCGCCGGCAAGTCCGCCGAATACCTGC
>Ga0255054_10000035_pt1 | contig 58070 bp, 59 predicted proteins | sample JV7_2_23_MG_FD_188634 | JGI IMG/M metagenome (GOLD analysis project Ga0255054, IMG submission 188634) | Seawater microbial communities from Jervis Inlet, British Columbia, Canada - JV7_2_23 | ecosystem: Environmental > Aquatic > Marine > Inlet | place: Canada: British Columbia | collected... | reverse complement strand
GGCTCCTGCTGCAGAAGAAAAGGTTGAAGAGGCTCCTGCTGCAGAAGAAAAGGTTGAAGAGGCTCCTGCTGCAGAAGAAAAGGTTGAAGAGGCTCCTGCCGAAGAACAAAAGGCTGAAGAGGCTCCTGCCGCGGAAGAGGCGGCTGATGCTGCCGATAGCGCAGAGACGACTGAAGAAGAAGCTGCGCAGAAAAGCGCCTGAGGAGAATTACAATGAGTCGATATTCACGCAGGCGTAAGTATTGCCGATTCACGGCCGAAGGTATTGAGGAGATCGATTACAAGGATCTCAACCTGCTGAAAGCCTACGTCACAGAAACCGGAAAGATCGTACCGAGCCGCATTACGGGCACCAAGTCGCACTACCAGCGACAACTCGCGGTGGCCGTCAAGCGCGCACGGTACCTGGCATTGTTGCCGTACACCGACCGGCACTAAGCCGCTCGGATTGACACATGCAAGCGGTGGCCAAGTGGCTGGTAGCCCGGCCACTGAACGCGATCCTGGCTTTGGCGGCGATGTCGTCGCCATACCTGGGCTTTCTGAGCAGCGTGCTGATTGTGTTGCTCGTATTGGCCCAGGGCGTACGGCTCGCGATGTTCGAGGCCGTGCTTGCCGGGCTGCTACTGGCCGTGGTCAGTTTCATGGTCGGTACGCCGGCATCGGTCGTGGTCGCAGTGGCCGTGGTTTTCTGGTTGCCGGCGATGTTGCTGGCGACATTGTTGACCGTGACGAAGTCGCTGACACTGACGCTGCAGATATCGGTACTGGTGTGCGTGCTGGGGATGGTCGCCTTCTTTATTGTAGTCGGTGATCCGATCGCGTTCTGGGAGACAGAACTGTTGGTTGCGGCCGACGTCTGGCGCAACCTGGGTGCTGTCGAGCTCGCCGATAACCTGACGCAAGGGCAGGCGGTACTCGCGGCACAGATGACGATGTTTATCGCCATCATGTTGTGGACGATTTATACCGCGACATTTGTACTGGGCTACCGGCTGTACAAGCAGTTGCCCGGAGAAACGGCACGATTTGGCCGTTTCAGGGACTTGAATTTCGGCCGCGTCATTGCGTTGATAATGGCGTTGTGCTCGGTCGTCGCGTTCGTGAGTGGCGCGGCGTGGTTACAGAACATCGCGTTCGTCATGTTTGCGATTTTCTGGCTGCAGGGCCTGGCCATCGTGCATTGGATGCACGGTGAAAAGATAGTGCCGGCGTTTGTAGTGATTGTGGTTTATGTGTTGATGCTGCCTTTGAGCGCAGTCATCGTGGTCGCACTGGCGGTAGTCGGGTACATCGATGCCTGGTTCGGGTTGCGGCGCAGGGTGTCAGCGGCATAGGCAAGCAATTGAATTGAACGATTTGAATTAGGCGACGAGGCTTAGGAAATGAACGTCATTCTGTTAGACAACGTTGAGAATCTTGGCAAGATCGGTGATCTCGTGAAGGTCAAGCCCGGCTACGGCCGCAACTACCTGCTGCCGCAGGGCAAAGCTGCGCTGGCGACGGACGCAAACATGAAGAAAATCGAGGCGCGCCGTGCCGAGCTCGAGATGGCAGCGGCTGACGATCTCACGGCCGCGAAGATCCGCGCCGAATCGATCACCGGCATGGAACTGGTCATCCAGGCCAACGCAGGTAGCGAAGACAAGCTCTTTGGCTCGGTCGGCCCGATCGACATCGCCGAAGCTTTCGAAAAAGTGCAGGTCGAAGTTCAGCGCAGCGAGATTCGCATGCCCGACGGCCCGATCCACGATCTTGGCGAGTACCCGGTCAGTGTGCACCTGCACCCGGAAGTCAATGCTGAAATCATGGTGCGTGTCGTAGCAGAAGAGTGAGAGCCACGCTCTTATACTGCTATAGTACTTGTGGCAGTGAATAAACGATTGGCCTGGGGAGAGGAATGGTACGAGCGTTGGAAGAGGGTGTAGCCGCGGCTGCCGCCGAGCAGCGCATCAAGGTGCCACCCAATTCCATCGAGGCCGAGCAATCACTGGTTGGCGGCCTGATGCTCGATGCCCACGCCTGGGACAAGGTCGCTGATGTCGTCACGGCCGAAGACTTCTACCGCAAGGACCACCGACTGATTTTCTCCGCGATTGCCAACCTCGTGGAGGCCGGCAGTCCCTGCGACGTCGTTACGGTTTCCGAATTCCTCGACAAGCGCGGCGATCTCGAGGCCGCTGGGGGACTCGAATACCTGGCGACACTTGCCAATGAAACGCCGGGAGCGGCCAACGCCCGGGCTTACGCCAGGATCCTGCACGATCGCGCCATCGAAAGAGAGCTGATTAACGTCGGCAACGAGATATCGGGCAGCGCGTTCGCGACGGACGGCCGATCGGCCTCAGAACTCGTCGACGAGGCGGAGCGGCTCGTGTTCGAGATCGCCGAACGTGGCTCACGAGGGCGCGCGGGCTTCAAATCACTCAAGCAGATTCTCCCGGAAGCCGTGGATCGCATCGATATCCTGCACCAGTCCGACGGTGATATTACTGGCATCCCTAGCGGCTACGCGGAGTTCGACAAATTGACGGCGGGACTGCAGGCCGGTGACCTGATCATCGTTGCGGGACGCCCGTCGATGGGCAAGACGGCACTGGCCATCAACATTGCAGAGAACGCGGCGATCGGTACTAAAGTACCCACAGCAATCTTCTCGATGGAAATGCCGTCACAACAGCTGGCGTTTCGAATGATTTCATCGCTCGGCCGCGTCGATCAGTCGCACCTGCGCACCGGGCGATTCCCCGATGAAGACTGGTCGCGAATCAATACGGCCGTGCAGTTGATGTCGGATGCGCCGTTGTTCATTGATGATACGCCGGGTCTGTCACCTGTCGAGATTCGTGCTCGCGCAAGACGCTTGCAACGCGAACACGGTCTGGGCCTGATCGTTGTCGACTACCTGCAGCTTATGCAGGTGCCGGGTAGCAAGGAAAATCGCGCGACGGAAATCTCGGAGATTTCGCGAAATCTGAAAGCGCTCGCCAAAGAGTTGTCGCTTCCGATTATTGCGTTGTCACAGTTGAATCGCAGTGTCGAGCAACGCACGGACAAGCGCCCGGTCATGTCGGATCTGCGTGAGTCGGGCGCCATTGAGCAGGACGCCGACCTGATCCTCTTCATTTACCGCGAAGAAGTGTACAACCAGGACACGCCGCGCAAGGGTATCGCCGACATCTCGATCGCCAAGCAACGTAATGGACCGATCGGCGATTTCCCGCTGACCTTCGTGGGTCGTTACACGAAGTTCGAAAACTGGGTGCCTGATTCCTATGCCGAGGAGGCATATCCGTGAGTTTTGGAGCCCGGGCACTGATCCGGCTCGGCGCGCTCAAACACAATCTGGACGTAATTCGCAACGCGGCACCGGACGCCCGCGTCATGGCCGTTATCAAAGCGAACGCCTATGGCCACGGCATGGTGACCGTCGCGAAGCAACTCGATGACGCTGACTCTTTCGCGGTCGCACGATTACCTGAGGCGCAGTTGTTGCGTGAGTCCGGTATCGAAAAACCAATCGTGCTGCTTGCGGGTGTCATGAGCGACGAAGAGAGGCGGGTTGCTTTCGAGCAGGGCTTCGAACTCGTCGTGCATGACGTCGAGCAAGTCAGCATGCTGGAACGAGCGCGCGGAACTGCGGGCACTGTCTGGCTCAAGTTCGACACCGGAATGAACCGCCTCGGTTTTCCGCCCGATGCGGCCGCCAGGCTGATACGGATGCTGCGGGCAAGCGAGGTGGTCAGTGAACTGCGCCTGATGACGCATCTTGCAAGTGCCGATGAACCCGACAACCCGGCGACTGAGACCCAATTCGAGGAATTCAAGCCCGTTACGCGCGGCTTCGATGGGGCGGTGAGTATTGCGAACACGCCGGCGACATTGGGTTGGCTGCAGGGTGTGGACGCTCGCGGTGCGCTCGGGTTCAAGGGCGATTTCTGGGTGCGCCCCGGTATTTCCCTGTTCGGCGTTTCACCGTTTGCCGACACGACCGGTCTGGATCTCGGCCTGAAGCCCGTGATGCAGTTCGAGGCGACGCTGATCGCCGTGAAGCCACTGTACGCGGGGGCGCGCGTTGGCTACCGCGGAGCGCATATCAGCGAATCCGATACCACGCTCGGGATCATCGCCGTGGGTTATGGCGACGGTTACACGCGACATTTTCGAAGCGGCACACCGGTGCTCATCAACGGCCGTCGCGTACCGCTGATCGGAAATGTTTCGATGGATATGATTGCGGTCGACCTCGGGCGTGATACCTCTGATCAGGTCGGCGATTTAGCAATCCTTTGGGGCGACGGTTTGTCCGTCGAAGAAATAGCGCCCTGGGCTGATGCGATACCGTACGAACTCGTCTGCGGTGTGATGAACCGCGAAGCAAGCGAGGTCATTGACTAGCTGTCGTTGGAGCGCGCCTCGGCGCGCGATTCATTAGTTGGCGAAAAAGCCCATCTTGACGCCGGCAAGTTGCACTACGTCGTTGTCGGACAATTTGCGGGCTTGTGCACCAATAGGTTGGCCGTTAACGAGCGGGAAGTCGTCTTCCTCGCCAGACTCCACGTGCACGATGTAGTAGCCTTCCGCGCGTCGTGTAATGGCGGCCACTTGAACGCCGGGGCGTCCGAGTGTCGTCAATGCCTTGGTCAATTCCAGTTCGCGTCCTGCGAAGGCGCCGCTCAAAACCTGCAACTTGGCGAGCGGCAGCGCATTGGGTGCGCTGCTGATATCGATGCCTGCGGCGGTCTCGGTGTGAGATACGGTTTCGACGTATTCGCGTTTTGGTGCTGGTGCTGGTGCTGGTGTTGGTGCTGGTTCGGGCTCGCCGGTCAATGGCGCCGCTTCTTCCGGATCAAGGCGGACGGACGCTGCGGCCTCGTCCATGGCGTCGTCGTCCATGGCGGCGGCAGCAGCCGCGTCCGCCGCTTTCTCGGCGAGCGCAAGTTGTTCGGCATTTTGCTGGCCGCTCGGAATGACCATGGTCTTCTCGAATTCGTCTTGCTCGGTCTCAGGCGCTTGCTGATCCGAGAATCGCAACTGATGGTGACCGATCGTAATGACGTCGCCATGCTGCAACGCGTGCTTCTTGATCAGCTTGCCGTTGACGTAGGTGCCATTGGTGCTGTTCAGATCTTCGAGGAACGAGTCGTTGAGAATGTTGATGATCAACGAGTGATGTCCGCTGACGGCCGGGTTGTCAATGCGAACGTCATTGTCAGGAAGGCGACCAATCGTATAGCGTTCCTTGGTCATGTTGTATTCAGCCAGAACCTGGTTGTCCAGACTAAGAATTAACCGTGCCATGTCTTCTCGCCGTCCTCAGTGTGACCGAAGTATGCAGGGAGTCGTCATTAAAGAGAACAGCCGGCTACGGAAGTAGCCGTTTCGCTCGATGATGAGAGCAATCTCCAGATATCCCCTGCATCCCTTATGAGCGGAACCAGCCAGCGATCTTGACGAGCAGGTTCTTTTTCGCTGCGAACGATTCAAGTACCTGAGCAAGCATCACCGACACGTTGTCGCGCCCGCCGTGGTCATTAGCCAGCTCCACCAGCTGTTGACCAACGACGTCAAGACTAGCATTAAAAGTACTGATAGTTAAGTGAATATCCTCATCTTCGACCATGTCGGGCAGGCCATCCGAACACAGCAGATAGACGTCCTCCGGGAGCACTTCATACTCGTGAACCTCGACCTCGACGGTCGGTTCGACGCCTAGTGCGCGGGTGACGTAATTGCGATTCGTCGACCGTTGCGCCTCGTCGTGCGAGTAGAAACCGCGATCGACGAGCTCCTGTAGCAGCGAATGATCGAGCGTGAGCTGTTCGAACGCACCGCCGCGAAGCCTGTAGGCGCGGGAATCGCCAACATGGGCGATCGACACTTTATCGTCATAGAACATGCAGGCAACGATCGTCGTGCCCATGCCTTCGCAATGGGTCTGGCTCTGAGCAGTCTGGAAAATAATCTTGTTGGCTCGGTAGACGGCGTCACGCAATACGATCGATTGCCGCATGAGACCGCTATGCGGGTCGATACCATGGCGTTCCTCACGGCCGGCGCCCTCTGAGGCGAGCTCTGTTACGATTTGTACCGCGATGCCGCTCGCAACCTCACCAGCGTTGTAGCCACCCATGCCATCGGCGAGCACCATCAGGCCGATGTCGGGATCGGACCCGATCGCGTCTTCGTTATGGTCGCGCACCCGGCCGGTGTCCGTCATCTCGGCGAAGTCAATTTTTGCACGCAGGCTCATCGTAGTCGCTCTACTCCGGTCTGTCCGCTCTAGGAGTATCTGGCGCAGTTGCGCAACGCGATCGCCATCTCGGCGCCGCATGAGAAACGGTCGTCTGGTTTTTTCGCCAGCGCCTTCGCGAGTACGGCGTCAATGCTCGGTGCAATGCCGGCACGCCTGTTCGCAATGGGGGCGGGATCTTCGGTCGTAATTTTTGTCATTAGTGCTGCGATGTTGCCCGCTTTGAAAGGCACCTCACCGATCAGAAGCTCGTATAGGGTAACACCAAGCGAAAACAAGTCCGAGTGGCCCGTCAGTTTTTCCGCACCGAGCTGCTCGGGCGACATGTACATCGGCGTGCCCAACACGATGCCGGTCTTGGTGTTGTTGTTATCGGTCATACGGGCGACACCGAAGTCGCTGATCTTGAGCGAGCCCTCTTTCGGGTTGTACAGCAGGTTGGCCGGTTTGATATCACGGTGAATCACGCCCTGGTTGTGAGCATAGTCGAGCGCCTCTGCCGTGGAGGCCGCGAGATCCAGCGCCCGTTTCGGCGCCAGCAGTTTCTTCGGATCCGTAAAGTCCTTCAGTGCGATGCCTGGCAAGTACTCCATGGCGATATACGCCAGTCCCTTGTCCTCGCCGGCGTCGAATACGGTGATGATATTGGGGTGCGTCAGGCGACCCGCGGACTCGGCCTCACGGAAAAAGCGCAGGCGTGCCTCCTTGAGTTCCTCGTCCTCGAAATCTTTTTCGATTGGAATCGCCTTGACGGCAACGGCCCGATTGATGCGGGGGTCCTTTGCCAGGTATACGGCGCCCATGGCACCGCGGCCGATGCGCCGCTCGATGACGTAACGACCGAGCCGCTGTGGCATTCCGGCCCGCTTCTGTTTCTCTTCCTTCCTGGCTGCGATCGTGCCATGCGTGCGTTTCATCCAATCGAGCACGGCTTCCGCTCGCTCCGGCTTCGCCTGTTCCTCGAACGCGATCGACAACTTGTACATGACGGTTGCGAGCATGTCCGACGGGGAGCAGCGTCGAAATTCAGCGAAGGCGGGCTCGAGCCGACCAGCGGCGAGAAAATCCGAGCCACGCTTGAAAGCGTCCAGCGTTGTTTTTTTCGGATCGCCAACCAGCCACATGCTGAGTAAACCCACGCCGACGAATATCAGCACAGGCCGACCGATGTCGAGGCGTATGCGTAGCACGTACAGGCACAGCATTTCTACGAGTAACAGACCAACCAAAAACGCGAAGGTCATGACGGCAATGTTGCGACGTCCGCGATCGGGCATGAACAGGACAGCAACGATTGCGAGCAATACAGGTGCCAGCCATTCGATCGCCGTAACCCACGATGGCACGATTATCGTGCGGCCGTTTTCGACGTCAGCGAGCAACGCGGCCGTAATTTCGGAATGCGTGACAAACTGCCCCGACGGCAAGATGGCCGCTGCGCCGACAAGAGCCGGTTCATGATCGACAAAAATGGTTGCGCCGTTAAGACGAGTACTCGCAAAGTCTCCGCCCAGGATCTCGTCTACCGACACGCGCGGCAGGCCGACATAGTTGGAGAGAAAGATAGCGTCATCCGCGCTCGACATTCGAGCGCTCGGAGCAAGGTTCTCGTTGTCCAATGCGACCGCGAGTGCGAGCGAGGGCGACATGACGCCGCCGTTCAACATCCACAGATCGGAACGGCGCAAGACGCCGTCGTCATCCGGTTCGACCTCCATGAAGCCGTTGCCCGACGCGAGGTCGGCAAAGCGATGCCGCGTTGGTACGTAGACAGGCACGCCACCACTCAGCGCTGCGACCCAGCCTGGCAAGCGCTCATCGACCTGCACTTCGGGCGGGCGCGTCAGGATGATGCGTTTTGCCTGGCTGTTCGTGAGCACCGCGAGCAGCTGACCGTATTCCTCAAGAATCGTCTCGTGTTTTAACCGTGAGGGGTCAATGCTGATGACGATTGCTTTGTCGAGCGGCTTGTTCGGCAAACCGGATGCAAAGGTGTCGAATAGAAAACGATCGGCCGCCACAAACCAGGCCGCAAGCGGCCCGTAGATGAGAAGCAGCAATACACTGGCAAAGCTCAGCGCGATCAGGCGATTCCGTTTTTGATTTTTGCCTGTTTCCAAGTCAGTCAGGTTCCTGTTTTAAGGGCAAAATTATAGGAAATAGCGAGCTTCGGTAATGAGAAAGAGTTGGCATTTTTATGTAATACCACTACGTAGTGCGATGCTAAGATAACCCGGCGAGCGTCGTTCTTTCGGCGCCCCGAAAGTATCACGTTTTCTCAGTATTAACTCTTTTAAAAACAGCGGATTAAGATCAATACCTCGAATCAATATGAGGCGTCGTCGCGCTTTTTGCGATCACTTTTGGAGCTCTGACACCCATGCCCAGGCCAAAAAATGCCTATGTCTGTGCCGAATGTGGTGCCCACAGCGTCAAGTGGGCGGGGCAGTGCCCCGAGTGCTCTTCCTGGAACACGCTGTCTGTAACGCAGATCTCGAGCGGTACCCAAAGTGCTCTTGGTGGCGTGGCAGCACAGGGACTGGCGGAGTTACAGCTGGATCCCGAAGAACGCGTTGCCACCGGTTTCGTCGAATTTGACAGGGTATTGGGCGGCGGACTCGTACCGGGCGCCGTGGTGCTGCTGGGCGGTGATCCCGGTGTAGGCAAGTCGACACTCCTGCAGCAGGTTAGCAGCAAGCTCGAACGCGGTGTCGCGACTCTGTATGCAACAGGTGAGGAATCTCTGCGCCAGGTGAGCTACCGGGCACGGCGCCTCGGCTTGTCCGACGGAAGTTTGAAGGTGTTGGCGGACACGGCGTTGGGCAACGTTTTGGGGGAGGCGATGCGTACGGACACGAAAGTCCTGGTTGTCGATTCGATCCAGACGATGACGGCTGAGGAGTTGCCGTCGGCGCCCGGCTCGGTCGCACAGTTGCGGGAATGTGTCGGCCGACTGGTGCAGTTCGCCAAACAGAACGAGGTTTCAGTCTTCGTGATCGGCCACGTGACGAAAGAGGGCGCGATTGCGGGGCCGCGTGTCGTTGAACACATGGTCGATACGGTGCTGTATTTCGAAAACGACCCTGCGAGCCGTTACACGATGATTCGTTCCGTCAAGAATCGCTTCGGCGCGACCGGCGAGATGGGTGTGTTTGCGATGACAGAGACAGGCTTCCGCGAAGTCCGAAATCCGTCTGCGATCTTCTTGTCACGCGAAACGCTCACCGAGCCCGGCAGCGTCGTGTCCGTTGCCTGGGAGGGCAGTCGCGCGTTGCTGGTCGAAATGCAGGCCCTGGTTGCCGACGGTAACAGCAACTACCCGAAACGGCTTGCCCAGGGTGTCGATCAGAACCGTATTGCATTGCTACTTGCGGTGCTGCAACGTCATGGCGATGTGCAGCTGGGACAGGAAGACGTGTTCGTTAATGTTGTGGGCGGCCTGAGGATTACAGAAACGGCAGTCGATCTGCCGTCACTGTTGTCCGTGGTGTCGAGTTTTCGTGACCGGCCATGCCGGGAAGGGCTTGTGAGCTTCGGCGAAATCGGCCTCGCGGGTGAAGTGCGCGCGGTTCGCTACGGCGAGGAGCGCGTGGCGGCGGCCGCCCAGCAGGGATTCACGTGCGCGATAGTGCCGCGAGCGAATGTGCCAAAGCGACCGCCTGCGGGTATCGAGGTCATCGGCGTGAGGCGTCTTCGGGATGCCCTGGAGGCCGCTTTTTAGGCTTCCGCCCCGGTGACGACGCGACGACCGATTCTGACCGTGCGGATTCGATTGTCGTCGGATGCAACGATCTCCAACGGATAGCCGTTGATCTTGACGCAGGTCGAAGGCTCCGGAATCGTCTCCAGCATTTCGACGATCAGGCCGTTCAGCGTCTTCGGACCGTCGGTGGGCAACTTCCAGCCCTGTGTGCGGTTCAATTCACGAATGTTGGCTGTACCGCTGACGAGGTACGAGTCGGGGCTTTCACGGACGACTTCCTCGATCTGGTCTGCGGGATCCGTTGTGAACTCACCAACGATCTCCTCGAGGATATCCTCGAGCGTCACGATGCCCTGGATATCACCGTATTCATCGACGACCAGGGCAATTCGCTCGCGGCGTCGCTGAAACTGCACCAGCTGCACGCTGAGCGGCGTGCCTTCCGGGACGAAGTAGGGCTCGGCAAGCAACGGCCGCAGTGACTCCTTGTCGAATGAGCGCTGTGCGAGATTGGCCAGGCGCCGCAGGTGCAGGATGCCGACGATCTGATCAATGTTGTCCTGAAAAACCGGCAGGCGCGTGTGCTCGCTGTTGCTGATGATGTCCTCGATTTCCGCAGGATCATCGTCGAGATCGATGCCGACAATTTCATTGTGTGGAACCAAGACATCGTCGACCGTGACTTTCTCGAGGTCGAGGACGCTGAGCAGCATCTGTTGAAATCGCCCTGATATCCGTCCCCCCGCTTCGTGTACCACGGTGCGTAGTTCTTCTCTCGTCAGCGAGTCCCTCCTGGTATCGCCATCGCGCACGCCGAACAGGTACAGCACACCGTTCGACGCAACACTCGTCAGCCACACGATCGGGTAGGTAATTTTCAGTAGCGGGTAGTACACCAGCGCCGCCGGGAACGCGATTCGTTCAGGGTGCAGCGCCGCTAGCGTCTTCGGTGCGGCTTCAGAGAAGATCAGTACCACCAGCGTCAGAATGAGGGTGCCCAGCGCCACCGCCGGCTGGCCTCCAATCTTCAGGGCGATCATGGCAACCAGTGATGCGGCGGAGAAATTGACGAGATTATTGCCGAGCAAGATCAGACCGATCAGCCGATCGGGGCGCTGCAGCAACTGCTCTGCGAGTCGCGCGCCACGATGCCCCTGGCGGGCTCTATGACGTAGCTGGTAGCGATTGAGGCTCACAAGAGCCGTTTCCGAGCCGGAGAAGAAGGCGGAAAGAAGAAGTAGTGCAATCAGCAGCCCGATCTGGGCTGATAGTGGAACGTCATCGCCCAACGGACGAGTCCCTCCTAAATGAACCGCAACGCCCCCAGTTCAGCAGTACGCCGACTGGCTGTCAAGGAACCAGGACGCCCTCAGCGCTTACCCCCAGGTACGATGGAGCATCACCTCGAGTATGACGCGGCTACCGAAATAGGCGAGACACAACAGCACAAATCCGCCGAGGTACAGATAGACGGCCCGTTTGCCGCGCCAGCCCGCGAGGAATCGGCCCGCGAGCAATACGCCGAACACGATCAGCGCCAGTATTGACAATACTGTCTTGTGCACCAGGTGCTGTGCGAAAAGGTTCTCGACAAACGTGATTCCGAGAATTACCGACATTGCCAGCATAGCGATGCCGATTGTTGTAACCCCATACAAGACGCGTTCTGTCGTTTCGAGTGGCGCGAACAGCTGGTTGGCAACCGACAATCTTGCGGCTTGTAAGCGACGGTCCTGGATTAGGGCATACACGGCAACGATGGCGCCAGCTGTCAGCAGTCCGTAAGCAAACATCGCCGTGAATACGTGGGTCTGCAGTTGCCAGCTAAGCCCGCTACCTGCCGCGACCGCAATATCCGGCCTGGTTGCCAGTGCCGTCGGTGCCGCGAGCACGATGAGGCCTGCGGATACGCCACGCAATTCGGCGTCGACTGCGGCAAGCGTTCCGATTATTGCCAGTTGCAGGCCGATCAGTGAGATCGACGACAACAGCGAAACATGGATGCCGCCGCCATACGTCAATGAATCGATCAGCGTGATGCCATGCATGGCCACAGCCGCAATCGCAAACAGGAATGCTCCGGTCCGCATCAGTCCAACGTGCGGGGAGTCGGGCTGCAGCCTGCTGGTGGCGAAGGCGACGGCCGCGACCAGGTACAGAAATGGAATTGTGATTTGAAACACAGAAACCCGTGGGTCGATAACCTACCGTTCCGTCGAATGCATCATCCCACATGGTGGCGGGCAATAGAACCCTCGACGATATGCGTATACGAATACTAGGTTGCAGCGGCGGTATCGGCGCAGGATCGCGGACTTCCGCGATGCTCGTCGATGATGACGTCCTGATCGATGCCGGCACCGGTATCGGGGATCTCGCGCTCTCCGATTTGCAGTCGATACGGCACGTATTTCTGACACACGCCCACCTCGATCATATCGCGGGATTGCCGATGCTCGCTGACACCGTGTTCGACGAAGACTTTTCGACGCCGCTTACCGTATATGCCCGTGAGGAAACCTTGCGTGCCATCCAGGCTCATCTGTTCAATGACGTAATCTGGCCCGATTTTGCGAAGCTGCCATCAGCGGCACATCCAATGCTGCGTTATCACGTGTGCAATCCCGGGGATACGATCGAAATCAATCACCGGGATTTCTATGCCGTAGACGTCATGCACAGCGTGCCGTCGCTGGGCTTTACAGTGCAGAACTCCGGCGGCGCATTTGCTGTCAGCGGCGATACCAAGACCAACGAGACACTGTGGCCGGTTCTCAATGCGTGCGACGACCTCAAGGTATTGGTCATCGAAGTCTCGTTTCCGGACGAGATGGAAGATCTGGCCACCGAATCCGGCCACTATTGCCCGCGCACGCTGACGTGTGACCTGCAAAGGCTGCAGCATGACCCCGAAATCTGGTTGACAGGCATGAAGCCGGGTGAAGAAGCCCGCATTCTGAAGCAAGTGGTGCGCGCCGCGCCGGACAAGAATATCCAGATGTTGTCGCGAGGGACGGTGCTCACGGTCTAGTTTTGGGGTTACTGTCACCCTAATTCGGATAGACTGCGCGCCATGTTCGACAACCTCAGCAGCCGACTTTCGGAAGCCGCGCGAAATCTTTCGGGCAAAGGGCGGCTCACCGAAGCCAATATTAAGGACACTTTGCGGCAGGTGCGCCTTGCGCTCCTCGAGGCCGATGTCGCGCTGCCCGTCGTCAAGACATTTAATGAACGCATTCGCGAGCGGGCCATCGGTGAAGAGGTTTCGAAGAGCCTTACGCCGGGACAGGCGCTGATCAAGATCATTCACGCGGAGTTGGTCGCAATTCTCGGCAGCGACCATGCGCCACTCGATCTCAGGGCACAGCCGCCGGTCGTCATTCTGCTAGCCGGATTGCAGGGCGCAGGCAAGACCACGACGGCCGCAAAGCTCGCAAAACGACTCATCGACAAGGACCGAAAACGCGTCATGCTTGTCAGCGTCGACGTATACAGACCGGCGGCAATTCTGCAGCTGAAGACACTCGCCGACGAAGTCGATGCACTACATTGCGACAGCGACGTGGGCCAGAAGCCGGAGGCAATTGTCGAAACAGCGCTTGATGAAGCGCGCAGGTCACATGCCGATGTACTCATCGTCGATACCGCCGGCCGATTGCACATCGATGAGGGCATGATGCAGGAAGTGGCAGCGGTGCACGCCAAGGCAGCGCCGCACGAGACGCTGTTCGTCGTAGACAGCATGGCGGGCCAGGACGCTGTCAATGCCGCGACAGCCTTCAACGATACCTTGCCGCTGACGGGCGTGATACTGACCAAGGCAGATGGCGATGCCAAAGGCGGCGTGGCCCTGTCCGTTCGCGAGGTGACAGGGCAGCCGATCCGATTCCTCGGCGTGGGAGAGAAAGTCGAGGGGCTCGAGTCGTTCCACCCGGATCGTATGGCGTCGCGCATTCTCGGAATGGGCGACGTGCTGTCGTTGGTCGAGGAGATCGAGGACAAGGTCAACCGGGAAAAAACCGAGAAGCTGGCGAAGAAACTCAAGAAAGGCCGCGGCTTCGACCTGGCAGATCTGCGTGACCAGTTCGAACAGATGATGAACATGGGCGGGCTTGGGGCGATGCTCGACAAGCTGCCAATTCCCGGAAACGTCAATCCGGCCGCGCTCAAGGATGCTGCGGGGGAGCAGCAGATGCGTCGCCAGATCGCCATTATCAACTCGATGACGCCGGCCGAGCGCCGCTTCCCCAAGACCATAAACGGGTCTCGAAAAAAGCGCATCGCCCGTGGCAGCGGCCTGCAGGTGCAGGATGTCAATCGGCTCCTGAAGCAGTTCACGCAGATGGAGAAAATGATGCGAAAGATGTCGCGGGGCGGCATGAAGAAGATGATGCGCGGGATGCCGGGTGGCGGATTGCCGCCGGGCTTTGGCTAGGGCGGTCCCAACACCCGGAAAAGCTTCATTTTTTTGGCACAAATCCCGGGGTCGAATTGCGTCGAAAACGCTTCACATTTGGGCCGAAACCAGTACAATGCGCGCTTTACTCGGGTCGGCCCGAGTCCAGGCGTGTCCGCCTCCCCAAGTTAATTAACGGAAATGTAATGGTAAGTATTCGTCTTTCGCGCGCTGGTGCGAAAAAGCGTCCTTTTTATCACCTGGTTGTCACCGACAGTCGCAATCGTCGGGATGGCCGGTATATCGAGCGTGTAGGCTTCTTCAACCCGGTTGGCAAGGAGCATGAGGAAAATCTGCGCATCGATATCGAGCGTGTGGATTACTGGATCGGCCAGGGTGCCCAACCCTCCGAGCGTGTTGCTTCATTGCTGAAGACGCACCGCAAGGCGGCCGCCAGTCATTGAATGATGGCCGGCGGGTCGAACCTGGCTGGCGAAAACGGTGTGACGGACGTTCTGACACAGCCTGTACGCCTTGGTCGCATCGTTGGTCTGTTCGGTGTTCAGGGTTGGGTCAAGGTTTACTCGTACACGGATCCGCGCGAAGCAGTATTGAATTACGATGGCTGGTTGCTCGAACGGGAAGAGGGTTGGCAACGAGTCGAGCTTGCTGAAGGCAAGCGACATGGCAAGTCAGTGATTGCGCGTCTCGCCGGCATCGAGGACAGAGATGCCGCAGCCAGATTGCTTGGCAGTGACATTTGCGTTGATCGGAGCGATTTGCCCGAGCCCGAGGATGGCCGCTACTACTGGGCTGATCTCGAGGGGATGACCGTCGTACACAAGGACGGCAGCGAATTCGGTAAGGTTGCCTACGTGATGGCAACAGGCGCCAACGATGTGCTGGTGACTGAAGGACCGCAGGAACGGCTGATCCCGTTCATTGCAGACAAAGTTGTGCTCGACGTTGATATCACTAATGGTGTGATCACCGTCGACTGGGATTGGGACTGACATCGTGCACATTGCCGTTGTCAGTATTTTCCCGGACATGGTCCGCAATGTGGCTGAGTACGGTGTTGTGGGACGAGCGATACAGAGGTCTTTGGCCTCGCTGCAGGTCGAGGATCCGCGGCAGTACGCGGACGACGTGCATCGGACGGTTGATGACCGGCCGTATGGCGGTGGACCCGGCATGGTCATGAAATACGAGCCGGCCGCGGCAGCCATACGGGCGGCAAGATCGGCGCTGCCCAAGGGCAGTCCGGTGATTGGTCTGTCACCGGCCGGTCGGGTTTTCGATCAGGCCGAGGTGGAGCGGCTTGCCGCATTGCCGGGATTGATCCTGCTCGCAGGGCGTTATGAAGGCATCGACGAGCGGCTGATCGAGCATGAGGTGGATGAAGAGCTGTCACTTGGCGACTTCGTGTTGTCGGGTGGCGAGATTGCCGCGATGGCGGTGATCGATGCGGTGGTCCGGTTGCTACCGGGCGTTCTCGGCGACGAGGACTCGGCAGCACAGGACTCGTTCGTCGAGGGATTGCTCGACTACCCGCATTACACGCGGCCGGAGGAGATCGAGGGTCGCAAGGTGCCGGCGGTATTACTATCCGGCGACCACGCGCGCATTGCGCGCTGGCGATACAAACAGGCGCTCGGCCGCAGCTTTTTGAGGCGGCCGGACCTGGTGAAGAAATTGAGTCTGGACCGCGAGCAGCAGGCGTTGCTCGACGAGTTCATGAAAGAACAGGGCAGCCCCGTGGAGGGGCCGAATTCCGGCGGACAGGCCGGCAGGTAGAGTGACATGAGCAAAGTAATCGAAGCGATCGAACAGGAACAAATGAACAAGGAAATCCCCGAATTCTCTCCCGGGGACACAGTTATTGTGCAGGTCAAGGTCAGGGAAGGCACCCGTGAGCGCTTGCAGGCATTTGAAGGTGTGGTCATCGCCAAGCGAAATCGCGGCCTGAACTCCTCGTTTACCGTACGTAAAATTTCGCACGGTGAGGGTGTGGAGCGCGTCTTTCAGACCCACAGCCCGACGGTCAGTTCGGTCCAGGTGAAGCGCCGTGGTGATGTTCGACGCGCCAAGCTGTATTACCTGCGAGGTCGTACGGGCAAGGCCGCGCGTATCAAGGAAAAGATCTAGCTCGTTCCGGCGCCGTTTTCGGCCCTGTTCCAAATCTGTGGCCGAGTCCACATAATGAGAACTCGCTGGTCAGTTAGCCTGAACCAATTCGCTAGGGCCGGGTCATTCGTGGCATGAACTCGATATTGCGCAGATTCCAGTGCAGAACGATTTTTCTGGCGTTGGCCGGATTGCTGCTTGGCGGCTGTGCATCGCTGATGGCCTCAGCGGCAAGCGGTCTCGCAGACAATCTCTCCAGCGCCATTCTCAATCAGGACGATCCAGAGACGGTTCGCGCCGGCGCACCGTCCTACTTGCTGCTACTCGACAGTTTTCTCGAGGGTAGTCCTGACGATCCGGACTTGCTGTCGGCCGCCGCCACCATGTATGCGTCCTATGGCGCCGTGTTCGCCGATGACGAGTTGCGTGCGTCGAGACTGACGGCACGAGCGCGAAATTATGCGCAAAGGGCGATGTGCGAAACCTACAAACCGTCTTGTGACTGGGCTGACCTTACCTATGACGAGTTTGTCGCGAGCCTCGAGGGCGTTCAGCCGCAACACGCGGAATTTCTTTATACGTACGGTTTCGCAATGCTGGCGTACCTGCGAGCGCACAGTTCCGACTGGAATTCGCTTGCCGAGTTGCCGCATGCCGAAGCATTGCTGAACCGCTATCTGGCAATCGTAGGGGATGACGCCGATGCTGCGGTCCACATGTATATGGGCATCCTGTTGACCCTGAGACCACCCGCGCTTGGCGGCAAGCCCGAGGAAGCCCGGCAACACTTCGAAAAGGCCATCGCCATGAGCAACGGCAGGGATCTGGGCGCGAAGGTCGAATTCGCACGCGGTTACGCGAAACTCCTGTACGACCGGGAATTGCATGACCAGTTACTCGGTGAGGTGATGACGGCCGACCCGTACGCCGACGGGCTGACACTCACTAACGTGATGGCCAAGGAGCAGGCAGCACAGATGCTTGCTGAAGCCGACAATTATTTTTGACGCCAATGGACCTGGATGAAATACCGATGAAAAGAATTCTCATTACATTGCTGGCATTGACGATGTCCATGACGGTGAATGCTGTGACGCTCAAGATTGCGACCGTGACACCCGAAGGATCGCAATGGATGAAGGAAATGCGCGTCGGTGCCAAGGAGGTGCTCGAGCGCACCGAGGGCAGGGTGCAGATCAAATTTTACGGCGGCGGCGTGATGGGTAACGACGCCAAGGTACTTGGCAAGATGCGCATCGGCGCGCTTCAAGGTGGCATGTTCACCCCGTCGGCGCTCGCGGTGCAATATCCGGATTTGAATCTGTACGGCTTGCCGCTGGTATTCGATTCAGAGGAAGAGGCAGCCTATGTCCGGCAGCGCATGGACGCCAAACTTCAGGCGGGCCTGGAAGAGGCTGGCTTTGTAAATTTCGGTTTTGCCGCCGGTGGCTTTGCCATCATCATGTCGAATATCCCGGTGACATCTCTGGACGACCTCAAGGGCAAGCGGGTTTGGGTTCCCGAAGGCGACACGATCAGTTACGAATCGATGAAGGCAATGTCGCTTGCGCCCGTGACTTTGCCCCTGACCGACGTTTTGACCGGTCTGCAAACGGGCCTGCTCGATATTGTCGGGACATCGCCAATCGGCGCGCTGGTTTTGCAGTGGCATACGAAAGTGAAATATGTAACCGAGTTGCCGCTTGTATACACACTGGGTTTCTGTGTGATTCAGGAAAAAGCGTTTGACAAGCTCAGTGAGGACGATCAGGCGGTTGTTCGCGAAGTCATGACACGTATCTACGCCAACTTCGACAAGGAAAACCTGGCCGATAATCATGGTGCTATGGACGCGTTGCTGAATTCAGGAATCGAGACCGTCGATTTCGATGGGGCGGAAATCGAGCGTATTCGCGATGTCCTGAGTGAGACGATTGAGCGCATGGGAGGTGAGGGTCGATTTTCGCCCGAGCTTTATGCAGAGATGATGGCATACGTCGAGGAATACCGTCGAGAGAACAGGCAGGCAGCCGAAAAGTAACTCGTGTCCAGACGAATCAACGCAATACTCTCGAGCCTTGAGCGGTTCGGGCGCATTACTGAGAATGCGACACTCGTCGTTCTTCTCGCAAGTATGATCCTGCTGGGTGTTGGCCAGATCCTGCTGCGCGAAATCTTCGCGACCGGCATCATCTGGGCCGACGAACTCATCAAGCTCATCGTCCTGTGGCTGGCAATGATCGGTTCGATCGCCGCGACACGGGACAACCGCCACATTCGCATCGACGCACTGTCACACCTGTTGCCAGACAAAGTTGTGATTGCGATTCGATTGCTGGTCGACGTCTTTGCGGCGGTCGTGTGCGCCGTCATCGCCTGGCAGGCCTGGCGCTACCTGCAACTGGAGATTGAATTCGAGGATGTGGTCCTGATCGATACGCCGGCCTGGATAGCACATGTGGTACTGCCGGCGGCTTTCGCTTTGGTGAGTTACCGCTTCGCGGTCTCTGTGCTCAGGGAATTGTACGGTGTCATCACGGGCCCCGGTAACGAGGGCGCCGCATGATCATCGTCGCCGTCATTCTCTTGCTACTCGCGGTTCTCGGAGCGCCGTTGTTCGCGGTGATCGCAACCAGTGCGATGCTCGGCTTCCAGCGCGATGACACCGACCTGATGAATATGGCGCTCGAGGTCCTGAGTATTGCGGACCTGCCGTTTCTTGCGGCCATACCCATGTTTACATTTGCCGGATACTTGCTGAGTGAGAGCAACGCACCGCAGCGACTCGTACGCCTTACGAACGCAATACTCGGCTGGGTACCGGGAGGGCTTGCACTCGTGGCGCTGGCGGCTTGCGCCTTTTTTACGGCGTTCACCGGTGCATCGGGTGTCACGATCATTGCGCTTGGCGCGATCCTGTATCCGGCGCTGAAGCAGGACGGCTATCCCGACAAGTTCAATCTCGGGCTCGTAACGTCCTCCGGTAGTCTTGGCTTGTTGTTTGCGCCGTCGTTGCCGTTGATACTTTATGGCGTGATCGCCGAAGTTTCGATCGACAATCTGTTTCTCGCTGGCATCCTCCCGGGACTCCTGATGCTGGCGATGTTGTCGGGGTGGAGCATGTGGGTAAGCCGCCGTAGTCGCAAAGTAGTGCACAATTTTTCGTTCCGGGAGATAGGCGCCGCAATCCTCGATTCGATTTGGGAGATCCCGCTACCGTTTGTCGTACTCGGTGGAATTTACTCCGGATTCCTGGCGGTTTCCGAGGCTGCAGCCGTAACTGCCCTCTACGTATTCTTCATCGAGGTCATCGTACGTCGTGAGATTCGCTTCGGCGATATTCCACGTGTCATTCGGGAGTCCATGGTACTGGTTGGCGGAATCCTGATTATTCTCGGCGTGTCACTTGCATCGACTAACTATATGATCGCTGCGGGCATCCCACAGCAATTGCTCGAGTTCGTGGCAGGGTTCGTATCCAGCCAGGTCTCTTTCCTGATTCTGTTGCTCGTGTTCCTGCTGATCCTCGGGGCGATACTGGATATCTTCTCGGCCATCGTACTCGTCGTGCCGTTGATATTACCGATCGCTGCCGGTTATGAGATTAATGAAGTGCACCTTGGGATCGTATTTCTTGCTGCGATGCAGCTGGGTTACATGACGCCACCGGTCGGACTCAATCTGTTCATCGCGAGCTACCGTTTCGAAAAACCGATCATGCACGTGTACTCGGCAACATTTCCGTTCCTGGTTATCCTGATGCTGTCCGTCCTCGTGATAACGTTCTGGCCGGATCTTTCACTGTGGCTTGTGCCGGATTAGCCCCGCTGGAGCCACGAGCGCGCACGGCGTACACTGCGTGACGGTGTCGAATCCGCAGAAAACCGGCACCAGGAGAATTGATAACTATGAACAAGCGTAATCCATTCGTCAGAGTGCTGGCCGCGCTCTGGGGTGGAGTGGACGGCATTCGCAAAGTGCTGCACCTCCTGCTGCTGTTAATTATCTTCGCGGTCTTCATTGGGGCGATTTCCGGATCGGCGCCCATGCTGCCGGACCGAGCCGCCCTGTTGATACAGCCCGCCGGCGCAATCGTCGAAGAGCTGGAGGGTGATCCCTACGATCGTGCACTCGAAGAGTTGCTGGGCGAAGAGCGCCCGCAGACGCTGTTGCAAGATATCGTGGACGCGCTCGAATACGCGAAGGACGATGACCGTATCGAAGCCGTGCATCTGGAACTCGGCGCAATGCGCGGTGGGGGTCTCAGCAAGCTGCGGCGCATTGCGGATGCGATCGAGGACTTCAAGACCTCAGGGAAACCCGTCGTAGCGAGCGCCGACTTCCTGACCCAGCAGGGCTATTTCCTGGCCGTGCATGCGGATGAAGTATACGTACACCCGGAGGGTGGACTGTTGCTGCAAGGCTATGGTCGTTTTCGAACCTACTTCAAAGACGCGATCGACATACTCAAACTCGACTGGAACATCTTCCGCGTTGGGACCCATAAGTCATTCGCCGAACCGTTCGAGCGGATGAACATGTCGGACGCAGACAAGGAGGCGACGCAGCACCTGATCGATCAATTGTGGTCCACCTATCGTGAAGATGTCGCACTCGCGCGCGGGCTCGAAGTTGCGGACGTTGACGACTTTGCGAATAATTTTGTGCAGCACGTTGCCGATGCAGAGGGCGACCTGGCCGCCGCCGCACTCAATCATGGGCTGGTCGACGGATTGCTCACGCGTACGGCATTGCGAGATCTATTGATCGAATACGTCGGTGAGGATGAAGACTCGGAAGCCGATTACAGTGCGATTGACATGGGCGATTACATGTCGCAAATGCACATGCTGCAGGGTGACAGGTCCGCCGATGAAAACGTCGCTATCATCGTTGCATCGGGTGCAATTTCGTCCGGTTCGCAGCCACCAGGTTCGATCGGTGCAGATTCGACCGGTGCCTTGCTGCGTCGCGCGCGCAACGATGAGTCCGTCAAGGCCGTCGTGCTGCGCGTCGATAGCCCGGGCGGTAGTGCTTTTGCTTCGGACGTCATTGCGCACGAGATTGTGGCGTTGCAGGAGTCTGGCAAGCCCGTCGTCGCGTCGATGAGCAGTGTGGCGGCATCAGGCGGTTACTGGATATCCGTGGGCGCTGACCGTGTTTTCGCGAGTCCGTCGACGATAACCGGCTCGATCGGCATTATCGGTATGTTCCCGACCTATCAACGCACTGTGGCGCAATTCGGTATTACTACGGACGGTATAGGGTCAACCCCACTATCGGGTGAATTACGCCCTGACCGTGAAATGGCGCCCCACACGAAGCAATTGTTCCAGCTCGTGGTAGAGGACGGTTACGAGGACTTTATCGGCCGTGTGGCCTTGTATCGCGGACTCGAGAAAGACGCTGTCGACGCGGTCGCGCAAGGCCGGGTCTGGACGGGCTCCGATGCGTTGGAGCACGGGCTGATCGATGAACTCGGAGGCCTTGAAGACGCGATCGCATACGCTGCCGAACTTGTGGCGCTCGCAGAGGGTGAGTACGGGCGCAAGACCATCACGATCGAGCTTTCGCCGACCGAGCAGATGATCGTCGATATGCTGGGCACCGCTAAACGCGTCGGTCTGGACTTCTCGGGATTGAGGCCGCAGCAATCATCGCTCGAGAAAATTGCCGGTCACATTGAAGGCGTCGTATCGCCGCTGTTTCAATTCGACGATCCGAAGGGTGTCTACGCGCACTGTTTTTGCGACATCGATTAGGCGGTCTTCCGCGACCTGACGGTCGCAGCTACCGCTCCTACGAGTTCCAGTGCAGGATGACCTTGCCTGACTGCCCTGACTCCATGAGGTCGAAGGCGGGCTGGTAGTCGTCAATGTCGAAGTGATGCGTAATGATGGGCTCGATGTCGAGTCCGCTTTGCAGCATGCTCGACATCTTGTACCAGGTCTCGAACATCTCGCGACCATAAATTCCCTTTAGAATCAGCCCTTTGAAGATCACCTGATTCCAGTCGATTGCCGTCTCGTCCGGCGGAATTCCAAGCAGGGCAACCTTGCCTCCGTGGTGCATCGTGCGAAGCAGATCTCGGAAGGCCTGGGGGTTGCCGGACATTTCCATGCCGACGTCAAAACCTTCCTCCATGCCGAGCGCCTGCATCGTGTCATCGATCGAATCGTGCGTAACATTCAGGGCGGCGGACGCGCCCATCTTTCTCGCAAGATCGAGGCGGTAATCGTTAACGTCCGTGATGACGACATGCCGGGCACCGGCGTAACGAGCGATAGCGACCGCCATGATCCCGATAGGCCCGGCGCCCGTAATGAGCACGTCTTCACCGACGAGGTCGAACGACAGCGCCGTGTGCGTCGCATTGCCGAGCGGGTCGAGTATCGAAGCCATGTCATCGGTAATGACATCCGGCAACTTGAAAACGTTGAAGGCCGGAACTGCCAGATACTCTGCAAAAGCGCCCGGGCGGTTGACGCCGACACCGAGTGTATTCATACAAAGGTGGCGACGGCCCGCGCGGCAGTTTCTGCACACACCACAAGTGATATGTCCTTCAGCCGAGACGCGGTCGCCAGGCTTGAAGCCTTTGACTTCGATGCCGCAGTCGACAATCGTGCCGGAGAATTCGTGACCGACCGCCAGCGGCACCGGGATGGTCTGTTGCGCCCAGTCATCCCACTGGTAGATGTGTATGTCGGTGCCGCAAATCGCCGTGCGGTTGATCCTGATGAGCACATCGTTATGGCCAACTTCAGGCTCCGTGACGTCCTGCATCCAGATGCCGCGCTCGGCTTTAGCTTTTACCAACGCTCTCATCAGTCAATTACTCCGAGTTCACGGCCGACCTCGGTGAACGCCTCGATTGCATGATCGAGTTGTTTGCGCGTGATGCCAGCCGACATCTGTGTGCGTATGCGTGCCTGTCCCTGCGGCACGACCGGGAATGAGAAGCCGATTACATAGACGCCGCGCCCGAGCAGGCGGTCCGCCATTTCTGTCGCAATCCGGGCGTCGCCGAGCATGACCGGTATGATCGGATGCTCGCCGGGGATCAGGTCGAAACCACGTCCTGCCATGTTGCTGCGGAAATAGGCCGCGTTTTCGTGCAATTGCGCGGCGAGCGAGTTGTCACGCTCGAGCAAGTCGAGAATGGCGATTGACGATGCCGCGATCATCGGTGCTACCGAGTTGGAGAACAGGTACGGTCTCGAGCGCTGCCGCAACCAGCCTACGATTTCCTTGCGCCCCGAGGTGAAGCCGCCCGAGGCGCCGCCGAGCGCCTTGCCCAGCGTGCCGGTAATAATATCGACGCGCCCTATAACATCGCGAAACTCGTGCGTACCGCGACCGGTCTTGCCGAGAAAGCCCGTGGCGTGGCAGTCATCGATCATGGTCAGGGCATCGTGCTCATCGGCGAGTGCACAGATATCAGCCAGGTTCGCGATCGTACCGTCCATCGAAAAAACGCCGTCGGTCACGATCAATTTGGCATTCGTATCCTTCGCTGTTTCGAGCTGCGCGCGCAGATCCTGAATATCGTTGTGCCGGTAGCGAAGTCGTTGCGCCTTACATAGGCGAATGCCGTCTATGATACTTGCGTGGTTCAGCGCGTCGCTGATGACCGCGTCGTCGGGCCCGAACAGGGTCTCGAATAAGCCGCCATTGGCGTCGAAACAGGATGGGTAGAGAATCGTGTCCTCGGTGCCGAGGAAGCGACTAATGCGCTCCTCGAGGTCCTTGTGAATGGTCTGCGTGCCGCAAATGAAGCGTACCGAGGCCATGCCGTAGCCATACTGGTCCAGCGCCTTGTGCGCCGCTGCAATCACTTCAGGGTGATTGGCGAGGCCCAGGTAGTTGTTGGCGCAGAGGTTTAGGACATGTTCGGTGGCGCCGTTCACGCGGACGTCAATTTCGGCCTGTTGAGGACCGGCGATCAGCCGCTCTGATTTGTACAGACCCTGCGACCTGAGCGCCTCGGTCTGTTCCTCGAGTGACGCGAGAAAACTTGCTGGCACGGGATTGCCCTCGGCAACGAAAGGCCGCAAAGTATATCAGGACACCCGACTCGATAAACGACACTAACAAGCGGGAACGACGATGCGTTTCACGGGGCAGACCGCCGCCAAACCAAGCACGATTCCGGGCCTTAATGACCGCTACCTGGCCGACGAACAAGCCCTCGTCAGGGAGCTGATCGACATTGCGGATCCTGGCGCAGCGGCTCGCGACAAGATTCGGCAAACGGCTGCGGGGCTCGTAAACGCCGTGCGCAAGAACAAGGCAAAGGAAGGCGGTATGGACGCCTTTCTGGCGCAGTACGATTTGTCGTCCGAGGAGGGCATTCTGCTGATGTGCATCGCAGAGGCCCTGTTGCGCATCCCCGATGCCGATACCGCGGATCGGTTGATTGCCGACAAGATCACATCAGCGCAATGGAAGGACCATCTTGGCGAAAGTGACTCGCTGTTTGTGAACGCGTCTACCTGGGGACTGATGCTGACGGGGCAGTTGTTGCAGCTGGACGATTCGATACGTCTGAATCCGGCACAGATGATCGGCAAGCTCGCAAGTCGTGCGGGCGAGCCCGTTGTCCGTACTGCCATGCGCCAGGCGATGCGAATCATGGGCCACCAGTTTGTCATGGGGCGCACGATCGCAGAGGCCTTGCAGCGCTCAGTCAAGAAAGACAACAAGGCGTATCGGTATTCTTTCGACATGCTGGGCGAGGCGGCACTGACCGGGCACGATGCAAAGCGCTATTTCGACGCCTATTACGCGACGATCGGGGAGATCGGCTCCGCACCGAGGGCGGCAGAGGACGACATTTTCTCGGCGCCGAGCATCTCGGTAAAGCTATCGGCCCTGCACCCGCGCTATGAATTTCTGCAGCTTGATCGGGTGCTGGCCGAACTCACACCCCGGGTTCTCGAACTCGCCGAGCACGCGAAGCAGTCCGGTATCGCGTTGACCATCGATGCAGAGGAGGCCGATCGTCTCGAGATCTCATTGCGCGTATTCCAGCGCGTGTTTCGCGACGACAAAATGGATCGTTACGATGGCCTCGGTCTTGCTGTGCAGACCTACCAACGTCGTGCCAGCGACGTTCTTGGCTATCTCGAGAATCTCGCGAAGGATGCGGGGCGACGTATTCCGGTAAGGCTCGTCAAGGGCGCTTATTGGGACACGGAGATCAAACACGCTCAGGAACTGGGACACGCGAGCTACCCGGTTTTCACACGCAAGGTGCACACAGATATTTCCTACCTGGCCTGCGCGCGCAAAGCGCTGGCCGCCGGTGACGCACTGTATCCGCAATTTGCGACGCATAACGCGCACACCCTGGCCAGCGTCATGCACTACGCCGGCTCTCGGCGTGACTACGAGTTTCAACGTTTGCATGGCATGGGCGAGGAGTTGTATGCCGAGGTGGTGCATAGCGACAAATTCGCGCGGCCCTGTCGTGTATACGCACCGGTAGGCAGTCACGAGGAACTGCTGCCCTACCTGGTTCGACGTCTGCTCGAGAACGGTGCGAATACTTCATTCGTCAATCGCATCCTCGATGAGTCAGTCGATGTGGCGGATATTGTGGCCGACCCGGTGACGGGCACAGAGGCGCACGACGCATTGCCGCATCCCCGCATATCCGCGCCCATCGAACTGTTCGGTGCCGAGCGACGCAATTCCAGGGGCACGAATCTCGCTGACGATAGCGAACGCGGATGGCTGCTCGAGGACATGGATGCGGCGATGGCTGGCGCGCGAGCTGCTCACGCTATCGTCGGCGGCAGGGCGGCGGGGGCGGATGAATCGCCGTCTTTCAATCCGGCGGACATTTCGCAGATCATCGGGACCTGCCGATTGGCCAATGCCGAACTCGTCGATACGGCGATCGACCAGGCCTGCGCCGGGCAGGCCGACTGGGACGCCGTGCCTGCTACGAAGCGCGCCGCCATCCTCGACAATGCGGCAGATCTCTTCGAGCAACATACTCCGGAATTACTGGCGCTTTGCGTGACGGAAGCCGGCAAGACCATTCCGGACGCACAGGCCGAGCTGCGTGAAGCCGTCGACTTCCTGCGCTACTACGCTGCCGAAGCTCGGCGGCACTTCGCGAGTCCTATCGAGCTGCAAGGCCCGACCGGCGAGCGCAATACCCTGGGTATGCGCGGTCGAGGTATATTCGTCTGCATCAGTCCGTGGAATTTTCCGCTGGGCATCTTTACCGGCCAGGTGGCCGCCGCACTCGCCGCGGGTAATGCCGTGCTCGCAAAACCGGCGGAACAGACGCCGCTGGTCGCATTTCGTGCGGTGCAATTGATGTCTGAGGCCGGCGTACCGGCGGCGGTGCTGCATTTCCTGCCGGGCGACGGCGCGACTGTCGGCGGCAGGGCAGTTGCTGACGCTCGCATCGCAGGTGTTGCGTTCACGGGATCGACCGAAACGGCAAGGCTGATCAACCGCACGCTCGCGGGGCGGGATGGACCGATCGCCACATTGATCGCCGAGACAGGCGGTCAGAATGCGATGTTCGTCGACAGCTCGGCTCTGCCGGAACAAGTGGTCAAGGACGCCGTCTTCTCGGCATTCAACAGCGCCGGGCAACGTTGCTCGGCGTTGCGGCTTCTTTGCGTCCAGGAAGACATCGCAGATCGGGTGATCGAGTTGCTCATCGGGCACATGGACGAACTCTGTATCGGGGATCCGGCGATGCTGGCGACGGACGTCGGTCCGGCGATTGACCAGGAGGCACGCGCATTGCTGGTCGAACACGTCGCCAATATGGAGGATGAGGCGAAGGTGTTGCATCGCTGCGGACTCGATGAGGTGACTGACGCAGGCACTTTCTTCGCGCCGGCACTGATCGAAATCGAGAACATTGAGCAATTGCAGCACGAGGTTTTCGGGCCCGTTCTGCACGTGCTGCGCTTCAGCGGCAAGAAACTCCGCGCGACGATCGACGCGGTCAACGCCACCGGGTACGGATTGACCATGGGCCTGCACAGCCGGATCGACTCCCGTGCCAGGGAACTCGTACAGCTGTCCGGTGCCGGAAATATTTACGTCAACCGCAACATGATCGGCGCCGTCGTCGGCGTGCAGCCGTTCGGCGGCCGCGGTCTCTCGGGTACTGGTCCCAAGGCCGGTGGGCCGAATTACCTGTCGCGGTTCGGTACCGAATACACGGTCAGCAATAACATTGCAGCGGTCGGTGGTAACGCGAGCCTGCTGTCGTTGGGACACGAATAGACAATGGCGGCGATCAGCATCTTCGACATTTTCAAGATCGGCATCGGACCGTCGAGCTCGCATACGGTGGGTCCGATGAAGGCGGCGAATTGCTTCGTATCCGAGCTCGAGCCGGTGGCCGCAGACGTGTCGTCGGTTGAAGTAACGCTGTATGGCTCACTCGCGTTCACGGGCAAAGGGCACGGCACGGACTCCGCGATATTGCTCGGATTGATGGGGCTGGAATCCGAGACCATCGATCCTGATGCCGTAGACGGCATTTTGCAGGCGGTTCACGCGGACAAATCGCTCGACATACGGCACATTGGGCAAACGGCGTTCGATCCCGAACGACACATCGTCTTCGATTACTGCGAAGAGCTGCCACGTCACACGAACGGTATGCGTTTCGTTGCACGTGACGACAGCGGAGCGACGCTGGTGGAAGCCGACTACTACTCGCTCGGAGGCGGTTTCATTGCGCGCGGCGACGGGCCCGAACCAACTGCGCAGAGCGGTGAGCCGAAGTATCTATTCGACAGCGGTGATTTGCTGCTGCAACTTGCTGCGGACGCGGGTTTGAGTATTGCGGAGCTCGTGCTGCAAAACGAATCGCAATGGCGCGACCCGGCCGATGTGGATCGAGGCATTGATTCGATCTGGTCGGCCATGGAGGCGTGTATCGAGCGCGGTCTGCGCACCGACGGCGTATTGCCGGGATCGATGGCTGTGACCCGGCGCGCACCGAAATTGTACAAGCGACTGCAAGAGCGCAAAGAGGCGTCGCCGCTCGGTGCGATGGAATGGGTGAATGCTTACGCGATTGCGGTTAACGAGGAGAACGCAGCCGGCGGCCGTGTGGTCACATCACCAACTAATGGTGCGGCCGGCATCATTCCAGCGGTACTCATGTATTACGTGCGCTTTGTACCGGGCGCGAACAACGACGGGATTCGTACGTTTCTGCTGACGTCAGGCGCAATCGGCATTCTCTACAAAGTGAATGCATCGATTTCAGGGGCCGAGATGGGCTGCCAGGGCGAAGTCGGGGTCGCATGCTCGATGGCCGCGGCGGGTCTCGCGGCAGCCTTGGGTGGCTCGAATGATCATGTTGAGGAGGCGGCGGAGATCGGCATGGAACACAACCTCGGACTGACATGTGACCCGATCGGAGGGCTGGTTCAGATCCCCTGCATAGAACGTAACGCGATGGGCGCCGTGAAAGCCATTAATGCGGCGACGCTCGCAATGCATGGCGATGGCTCGCACAAGGTTACACTGGATCAGGTCATCGAGACCATGCGGCAGACCGGACTCGACATGTCATCGAGCTACAAGGAAACCTCGCAGGGTGGCCTGGCCGTCAACGTCCCCGAATGCTGAATCCTATTGGTATTTGTCAATTGAGCAGGTACGCTTGGTCGTTGCCGCCATTGCCGTGAACACCGCCCTTGTCCCTATTTCACGAACTCAAATGCAGAAACGTGTTTCGTGTGGGTTTCGCGTACGCGATCACCGCCTGGTTGATCGCGCAAATGGCCGAACTGGCGGCCACGAGCTTCGTCGCGCCGGACTGGGTGATGAAGATGATCATCACGATGCTCATCCTCGGATTCCCGGTTGCGTTGGTCATGGCATGGGCGTATGAGCTGACGCCGGCAGGCCTGCGCCGTGAAACCAATGGCGACGTCGGGCGATCGGCCGGCCGGGCCAACACCGGAAAGCTGGACAGAGCCATAACGATCGCCCTGTTGCTTTCGGTTGCCTACTTTGGCTATGACAAATTCATAGTAGACCCAGGTCGGGATAAAGTGGCAATCGAAGCTGCCGTGCGAGGCGCACAGTTACATGCAGAAGCACGCGGGAGTGCTTCGGTTGCCGTGCTTCCTTTCGCGAATATGAGCAATGATCCCGAGCAGGGATACCTCTCCGATGGAATCGCCGACGAGATCATCGGCCTTCTGAGTCAAGCCGACAGCTTGCGAGTGACATCACGCACTTCGTCTTTTTTGTTCAGGGATCGTACTGAAGACATCCGGGATATCGGCAAAGCACTCGGAGTCGAGCATATTCTTGAAGGTAGTGTTCGCAGGTCTGGCAATCAGGTTCGAATAACCGCTCAACTTATCGACGCGGACACAGGATTCGGCGTTTGGTCCGCAACGTTCGACCGTGAGTTCGACGACATATTCACGATCCAGCGCACCGTCGCAATGGAAGTACTTCTGGCGGTCAGAGGAGCGGGCCTTACGGGCCTGGTTGAGAATGAGCATGTCTCAATTGGCGTCTACGAAGACTACGTGAGATCTCGTGCACTTATACACGAGCAGAATTCAGAGTCGATTGGCCAGGCGAAACAATTGTTGGAAACACTCGTTATCAAGGCGCCTGACGACCCACGCGTACATGCTGCACTTGCACAGGCAATCATTCTCGACTCCGATCAGCAATACGGGGATACGCCACTGAAGGATGTAGCAGCGCAAGCGCGTGGCCATATTCAGATCGCTCAGCAGCTCTCCCCGACCTTAAGCGACGCATACTCTGCCGCGGGCCTGCTGGCGCTGTTCGAAGGTTCGTTCGAGCAAGCGACATTATCGTTCGAACGTGCCACTACGCTGGCTCCGGGCGATGCGTTGCCGTGGCACTGGTTGTATTTTTCAAGAAAAGAGAGTGGTGACATTGGTTCAGCTCGTGAAGCGCTGATCAGAGCGGCAGAGCTTGATCCAATGTTCCCTCCGACAGTCCAACATTACGTGTTTGCCATAGCCGACGTTCGTCCGGAGGATGCAAATGCGCTGCTGGAACGTTTTGAGGAGCGATGGCCCGCACACCCCACGATCGATTTATCGAGGGCTAATATCGCTTTTCGCGGTGGTGAGCTGGATACCGGACATGCGTATATCCTCGACTATTGCGATAAGGTCGGCTACGAGTTCGGCGTATGTGTAGAAGCGCAGATAAATGTATATTTTCAGCTCGAGATGTATGAAGAGCTGAACGCAATTTCACAACGTGCAGTGCAGCCACCGCTCCTTGATGCGTTCTTATGCCCCGTGAAAGCGCTGCTTCCATTGACCGCAATGGCGGCGTATCGATCAGAAGACTATGTTGCGGCCACAGATTTTTGGGTTGCAGGCTTCGAGGACAATCCGCAGGGTCGCGACAAGTTGTTGGGAGCGAGCTATGCAGTCGCTGCGGCTGATTGGACTACCGTGCGTGAAATTCTCGAGCCGGAGGCCTCACTTAGCAATATCCGTGCAAGCCTCATCCAGCTGCATCCTTCGCACGAGCGATTCGCACTCGCCGACCTGGCAATAGCGCGTCGCGAAGACGGTGATGAGCAGGGTGCACTAGCACTGATCGACGAACTCAAGTCCTATCGTGAACCTTTTTTGAAATACCACGAACGCCGTCTGTTCCCGGCACGTACACTTTACATTCTGGACATGGCCATCGCCGCTGGCGACGATGCGCTTGAGGCCTATTCGCTCGCCTACAATGAGGGATACCGGTTTCGCAGTCCCAGAGGGGAGCCCCTGTTGGCTCCCTGGCGCGATAGCCCCCGTCTACTTGAACTGCAGGCAATTTATGACGCTGATACGGCTGGAATGCGTCGCAACGTGCGCGCACAACTCGCAGATCGCGACAACGGATCAGTATCGAATCTGTGAGATTTCTACGCCGGGTCAGCCGACTTTTCCGCTACCGCTGCTTCTTTGGATAATCGTACAGTACGAGCTCAGTTTCTGGTTGCTCGTATAGGTTCCAGTCGTCCTGATCGATATTGACAGACACAACGCCGGCGGTCGGCACGTTGTTCGTCAGGCCCGGCACCAGGTAGTTGGCACAATCGGTGAATCCAGGATTGTGGCCGAACAACATGAGACTGTTGAAGCCATTATCCTGGGCGACGACGACGTCGAGAATGTCGCTCAGTGATCCGAGATACAGGTTCTTGTCGCGCTGCAGGAATTCACCGGGGTAGCCGATTTCCTTTGCCACGACCTTCGCCGTCGTCCAGGCACGAAGTGCCGGGCTGCTGACGATCAGCGACGGGCGAATTCCGGCTTCGGCCATGCGACGCCCCATAACGGGCGCATCCCGCTCGCCGCGCTTGTTCAGCGGGCGGTCGCGGTCTCTGAGAGAGTTGTCTTTCCAGCTTGATTTTGCGTGTCGTACGAGTGTGAGCGTTTTCATCTGAGCGCGTTAAGAGCTTCGTCCCGCGCCGAGTTTACATCAATCCGGTTTGCAGGCGCGCCTCTTCCGACATCATGCCCTGATGCCAGGGCGGGTCGAACACGAGTTGCACGCGGACGTCAGCCACCGTCGGAATCACGCCGATTTTCTCCTGGGCATCCTGCACCAGGATTTCGCCCATGCCGCAGCCGGGCGCCGTCAGTGTCATGTCGACATCGATGGAGCGCTGGCCATTACCGAGGGATTTGACCTCACAGCGATAGATGAGCCCGAGATCGACGATATTGACGGGAATCTCGGGATCGTAGCAGGTACTCAGCTGTTGCCAGATTACGGCTTCGATATCTGCGTCCGTGGGGTCATCCGGTACTTCCGGCGGCGGAACGGGCTCCTTGCCCAGCGCGTCGGCGTCTGCGCCGGCGATGCGAAACAGATTGCCTTCCAGGTAGATCGTGAAACTGCCGCCCAGCGCCTGCGTAATGAAACCGGATGAGCCCTCGCGCAGCAGGAGTTCCTCACCCGCGGGAATAATGATCGCCCTTACGTCGCGCGATAGCGTAACCGGCTCATTGGTCTGTCCAAACATCTGCCTATTTACTCCGTTCTGGCCGGTGTGGAATCGTGCTGCAGCGCCGAGCGCAACGCGTGCCACGCCAGCGTCGCGCATTTGACGCGAGATGGAAATTCCCGCACACCCTCGAGCGCGCGTAACTTACCGAGATCAACGAACGTCTGCCCCGACAGGGAATCGGCCCTGGTGAGGTGCCTGGTGACCGAGTTGAAATAGTCGATCGCCTCGGTCGAACTGAGGCCGATGACGGTGTCGGTCATCAGCGATGCAGAAGCGACCGAGATGGCACAACCAGAACCTTCGAAAGCGGCGGCGCGAATTGTCTTTTCCCCATCGACGTCGAGATATAGTTTCAGCTTGTCGCCGCACAGCGGATTGATGCCCTCCGAACTGTGCGTCATGTGTTCGAGTTTGCCGAAGTGGCGCGGGCTGCGGGCATGGTCGAGTATCAGTTCACGGTAAAGTTCCTGAACTTCATCGTCTTTTGTGATATTCGCATTCATGCGAAAATTTCCCACGCCTTTTCAAGCGCCGCGATGAGCTGGTCTACGTCATCGCGGTTGTTATAGAGGGCGAGCGACGCACGCGCCGTTCCTGGCACGCCATAAAATTCCATAACCGGCATCGCACAATGGTGCCCCGTTCGGATGGCAACGCCCTGGTGGTCGAGTATGGTGCCAATGTCGTGCGGGTGGATTTCGCCAAGCAGGAACGATTGCACGCTGGCCTTATGTGCGGCAGTGCCAATCAGGCGTATCTCGTCGATGCTCGACAGGCGTTCGGTCATGTAGGTGAGCAATGCACTTTCATAACTCGCAATTTTCTGCATTCCGACAGATTCGAGATACTCGACCGCTGCGCCCAGGCCGATCATGCCGCTGATATTGGGTGTGCCGGCTTCGAACTTGTATGGGAGTTCGTTGAATGTCGTGCCGGCGAAGCTCACTTCGATAATCATATCGCCGCCGCCCTGGTAGGGCGGCATTGCATCCAGCAGAGCTTCCTTGCCGAACAGAACGCCGGTTCCCGTCGGGCCGAACATTTTGTGCCCGGAAAATGCGTAAAAGTCGCAGTCGAGCTCCTGCACGTCGACCGCCATGTGCGGGACGCCTTGCGCACCATCCACCAGCACTGCAATGTCGAACTCGTGCGCGCGGGCAATGATGTCGCGGATCGGGTTGACCGTGCCGAGCGCGTTAGAAACATGTGCAATCGCGAGTATGCGGACGTCTCTGGTCAGTAGCTCGTAGAGTTGCTCGAGTTCGAGTTCGCCTTGTGTGTTCATCGGCGCGATGACAATATCCGCACCCGTCTGCTCGGCGACCAGCTGCCAGGGCACGATATTCGAATGGTGCTCGAGATGTGTGATCAGAATCTTATCGCCAGAGCCCAGTGAAGGCCGGCCGAAGCTCTGTGCGACGAGATTGATTGACTCGGTCGTACCGCTCGTGAAGACGATCTCATGGCGGCTCGGCGCGTTGATGAAGTGGCGGATCTTGTCGCGAGCGCCTTCGTAAGCGTCAGTGGCACGGTGGCTCAGCGTGTGCACGCCGCGATGTACGTTCGCGTGATCGTGGCGCTCATATTCGGCCATCGTATTGATGACAACGTCAGGTTGTTGCGCTGATGCCGCACTGTCCAGATAGGCGATCGGGTGACCTGAGATATTCTGGTGCAGTGCCGGAAAGTCCCGCCGGCATTCGGCGACCGATTCGGGCACCGCAGGATTTATTTGCGCGCGCGTCATTACGCTTCACCGCCCGATAGTTCGCGGAGACGTGATTCCACCATCGCCGTCAGAGACTCTGCCAGCGACGCGATCGGTAAACGACTCACGATAGTCGCACCGAAGGCGCGGGTCAGCGCGCGCGTGGCTTCCTGCCTGTCCAGACCGCGCGTGCGCAGGTAGAAGAGGGCAGCCTCGTCCAGTTGCCCTACTGTCGTGCCGTGACTGCACTTGACGTCATCGGCATAGATCTCGAGTTCGGGTTTCGCGTCGATTTCCGCGCCCTCAGTCAGCAACAGGTTGTGATTGCCTTGTTCGGCATCGGTACCGTCGGCACCTTCGTGAACGATTGCTTTGCCGTTCCAGACACATCGGCAGCGGCCACCGAGAATGCCACGATATTCCTGTGCCGAACGTGCCGGTCCTGTGCGATGGTCGACTCGCACGTGATTATCGATGTGCTGTCCCTCGCCGGCGACGTACAGTCCGTTGATCGCGGCGTCCGCTTCGCTGCCAGCAATGTCGATGTCGAGATCATTGCGAATTAGCTGTCCGCCGAGATCAAAGCCGCAATAACGCAACACGCTTTGTGCCGCGAGCTGCACACCGGTCCGTTGTGTCTGGCTATGCTGTAAATCGCGATTCTGCACGCGCACGTACTGCGCAGAGGCACCCTTCGCCAGCGTGCAATCGATCACCGAGTTGGAGTAATGACCGGCTTTGCCGGTGGACGTGTGGTACTCAATGAGCTGCGCCTGGGCGTCGCTTGCCACATCGATCACGATACGTATTTGCGACACACCAGGATCGCTCTCCGCACTGTCGATGATCAGTAAACCTAGCGGCCTCTTTTGTTGGGCCTCGCGACTAAAGCTAATGTGCAGGCCGTCGCTCAGTAATGCCGCATTGAGATCGGCCAGCGGCCGCCCGAAGTCGGGACCCTCTGGCAACTCGCTGAGAGCTTTAATCGTGATGCCCGGAATGGCCGCATCCAATACGCCATCCGCGATGCGGCCGTTTGCAACGACCAGCCAGTCTGCATCAATGGATGCGCGCACCTCGGCGATTCGGTCTTCCAATGCAGCGGTTGCCGGCAATGGAGCGCCGTTTTCGAGCCAGCGCCGGCTGATGTCGACAATCTCGTCGAGATTTGTGTACTTCCAATCCTCCAGCCGCGTAGTGGGAAAGCCGCGCTCGAGAAATTGCGCCAGAGCAGCTTGTCGCGTGGGCGACAATGCGTTCTGCGGTAAATTCTCCACCGCGTCAGCCAGCGCTTTGTTGGAAAGGGCCGGTGCCGTCATGCGCTGGCGGCCTTTCTGATCCAGTCGTAACCTTTGTCTTCGAGTTCCAGTGCCAGCGACTTATCGCCGGACCGGAGGATTTTTCCCTCTGACAGAACATGCACGAAATCCGGCTCGACGTAGTCGAGCAGTCGCTGGTAATGCGTGACGAGCACGATCGCCCGCTCGGAGCTCCGCAATGAATTGATTCCTTGGGCGACCACCTTCAATGCATCGATATCCAGACCAGAATCGGTTTCGTCGAGAATGGCGAGTTCAGGTTCCAGCATCGCCATTTGTAATATTTCGTTGCGTTTTTTCTCGCCGCCGGAAAATCCTTCGTTGACACCACGATTCAGGAACTTCGGGTCCATATCGAGCTGCGCCATTTTTTCCCTGGCGATTTTCAGGAACTCGAACGCATCCACTTCGTCTTGCCCACGGTGTTTTCGCCCGGCATTGACGGCAGCTTTAAGCAGATAGGCATTGTTGACCCCGGGAATCTCGACGGGGTACTGGAAGCCGAGAAAAATTCCTTCGCGCGCACGCTGTTCCGGTTCGAGGTCCAGAAGGTCATTGCCCTTGTAAGTGACTGTTCCCGACGTGACTACGTAATCATCGTGTCCCGCAATTACCTGTGCCAACGTGCTTTTGCCGGAACCGTTCGGTCCCATGATGGCGTGCACTTCGCCGGCATCAATCGACAGGGACAGGCCGTTGAGTATCGGTGTATCGCCGATGCTGACGCATAGATTGTTAATTTCGAACATGTCTATTCCTCAGCCAACGGCACCCTCGAGGCTCACATTCAGCAGATTCTGTGCCTCGACGGCGAATTCCATCGGTAGTTCCTTGAATACTTCCTTGCAGAAGCCGTTTACGATCATGTTCACTGCGTCTTCCTCGGATATACCGCGTTGTCTGCAGTAGAACAATTGATTCGCGGAAATCTTCGACGTCGTCGCCTCATGTTCGATACGCGCGGAAGGGTTCTTGATTTCCATGTATGGGAAGGTGTGTGCGCCACATTCTTTGCCAATCAACAGCGAATCACATTGCGTGTGATTGCGTGCGTCTTGTGCCTGCGGCATGACACGGACAAGACCGCGATAGGCGTTTTGTGCGTGTCCTGCCGAGATGCCTTTCGATACGATCGTGCTACGCGTATTACGGCCGATGTGAATCATCTTGGTTCCGGTATCCGCCTGCTGATAGTTATTGGCGACAGCCACGGAATAAAATTCGCCAACGGAGTTCTCGCCACGCAATATGCAACTTGGATATTTCCAGGTGATCGCAGATCCGGTTTCAACTTGCGTCCACGAGATTTTCGAGTTGGCGCCGCGGCAGTCGCCGCGCTTGGTGACGAAGTTGTATATGCCGCCTATGCCATTTTCGTCCCCTGGATACCAGTTTTGCACGGTCGAGTATTTGATCTCGGCGCCCTCCAGGGCGACGAGTTCGACGACGGCGGCATGCAGCTGGTTTTCATCCCGCATCGGCGCCGTGCAACCTTCGAGATAACTGACATAGCTGCCTTCGTCAGCGACGATCAGCGTGCGTTCGAATTGGCCGGTATTGGCTGCGTTGATTCGAAAATAGGTCGATAACTCCATCGGGCAGCGCACGCCCTTCGGTACATAGACAAACGAGCCGTCGCTGAACACGGCCGAGTTGAGCGTCGCGTAGAAATTGTCGCGCTGTGGCACGACGCTACCGAGGTATTTTCGTACGAGGTCGGGGTGGTTTTGGACGGCTTCGGAGAACGAGCAGAATATGACGCCTGCATCCGACAGCTTGTCTTTGAACGTCGTTGCCACCGAAACGCTGTCGAACACGGCGTCGACCGCAACGCCAGCGAGCCGTGCACGTTCGTGTAGCGGAATTCCCAGCTTGTCGTAGGTTTCCAGAAGTTTCGGATCAACTTCGTCGAGGCTCTTCGGCCGGTCTTTGTCAGACTTCGGTGCGGAGAAATAAGAAATGCTCTTAAAGTCAATCGGTGGATAGTGCACATGTGCCCACGAGGGCTCTGTCATTTGCAGCCATTGCCGATAGGCGCGCAGCCGCCAGTCGAGCATGAACTCAGGCTCATTCTTGCGCGCCGAAATGGCGCGGACGACGTCCTCGTCGAGCCCGGGAGGCAAGCTCTCTGTCGCAATGTCGGTAACGAAACCGTGCTCGTAACGACGATTAACAAGGCTTTCGATGTTGTCAGGGTCTGTGGACATGATGTCAGTTCTTGGATTCGACGCTGACTGGCAAGCCAGCGAAGCGGAATCTCGGCACCGGGCTGCTGCTTCTCAGCAGATCGACGAGACTGACGTCCTGCAGCGCGTTGCGAATCGCAATATTGATACGCTGCCAGGCGTTACCGACGCTGCAGACTTCTTCGATGCCGCAATGGCTTTCGGACGCGCTGCATTCGGTAATCGAGACCGGGCCGTCGAGTGCATCGATGATGTCGGCCGCACTGATATCGCTGGGTTCGCGAGCCAGTTGATATCCGCCGTTAGCGCCCCGGGTGGAAGTTACGAGTCCGTTCCGCGCCAGCGATTTCAACAATTTGCTGGCCGTCGGCAACGCGATTCCGGTACTCGCCGCGATATCTGCCGCGCTGCAAACATCGTGCGGATTACGTGCGAGGTGGGCCAGCAACACCGTGCCATAGTCGGTGAGCTTGCTGATTCTGAGCATCTGGATGTCTCGCAAAAGTCTAAAGAGGACCATTTTAGTCCTATTTGATTCGAGAGACTACCTTTTTTGTTATGCTACGTCGGCTTTCCTGACACCGGCGATAACGGCCGTTGCCCACAATAAAAAGAACATGGATGCTGTGTCGGATAACCTGATAGAAATTCACGACCTCAATTACTCGATCGGCGCACGGACGATTTTCAAAGGACTGAACCTGACGATCGAGCGCGGCCAGGTCACCGCGATTATGGGTCCGAGTGGCACGGGCAAGACCACACTGCTGCGCCTGATTACGCGGCAATTGGTGCCTGACAGTGGGACTATTCTGGTCGACGGCGTCAATATTGCTTCTGTGAGCCACGCCAAGTTGTACGAGATGCGCCAGCGTTTCGGCATGCTGTTCCAGAACGGCGCGTTGCTGACGGATTTATCGGTCTTCGAGAACGTCGCATTCCCACTGCGCGAGCATACGCGACTCACGAATCGCCTGATTCGCCACGTAGTACTGACCAAGCTGCACGCGGTCGGATTGCGCGGCGCGGCGGACATGATGCCGACGCAGTTGTCCGGTGGCATGGCACGGCGGGTCGCCCTGGCGCGTGCGATGGTGATGGACCCCGATATTCTTATCTATGACGAACCCTTTGTCGGTCTTGATCCGATTTCAATGGGCGTGATTGTTCGTCTCGTGCGTCGCATGAATGACGCGCTGGGCATCTCGAGCATCATCGTCAGTCATGACGTTCAGGAAATTTCGACGGTCGCGGACTGCAGCTACCTGATCTCCCACGGCAAGGTTGCCGCATCAGGCAGCCCGGACGAACTCAACCGCGCCAGTTCGGAACTCGTACGGCAGTTTATGCATGGCATGGCGGACGGGCCGGTTGCATTTCACTTCGATGCGCCGGATTACGAGGATCAATTGCTCGGCAGGGATGCGGAGTAATTCGGATGTTTCGGGATATCTACATCACGTTATTCCAGTTCGTGCGTACCTTCGGTGCGTTGCAGCTTTTTTTCCTGCGCCTCCTGATGTATTCCCCCGGCATTCTCGTCAGGCGCTTCGGCCTGGTGATCAGCCAGGTATACAATGCCGGCGCGTTGTCGCTGGTCATCATCATGGTTTGTGGGTTGTTCGTGGGCGGCGTCCTTGGTTTGCAGGGCTTCTCGAACCTGGCGAAGTTCAATGCCGAGGACTCGGTTGGTGCCGTCGCAGCACTGGCCCTGGTCAAGGAACTCGGGCCGGTAATCACTGCATTGCTGTTTGCGGGGCGTGCAGGCACGGCGCTGGCATCGGAGATCGGTCTGATGAAGGCGACGGACCAGCTGTCGGCGATGGAAATGATGGCTGTCGATCCGATACGCCGTATCGTCGTACCGAGATTTCTGGGGGGCATTATCTCGATGCCACTGCTGGCCGCCGTATTCAGCATGGTGGGCTTGCTCGGTGCGCACCTCGTCTGCGTGGTGCTTCTCGGCGTCGATGTAGGCTCGTTCTGGCAGCAAATGGGTCAGTCAGTAGAAGTTGCCGATATCTATGAGGGTATCGTCAAAAGTTTTGTCTTCGGAATTGCAGCGAGTCTGATGGCAGTGTGGGAGGGCTATAATGCGATTCCGACGGCCGAAGGCGTAGGACGGGCAACGACGAGAACGGTAGTTATTTCAGCGATCGTGGTGCTGATTTTCGATTTCATGATCACCGCGGTGGCGCTATAGGGTGACGTTATGCAACAGACACGCACAGTAGAACTGGGCACCGGGCTATTTGCGCTGCTAGGCATGGGCGCATTGTTTTTCCTGACGACGCAAACGACCGGCGGCAAGGAGTTTTCTGCGTCCGAAACCTATCAGGTTACGGCACGCTTCGAAAATGTCGGAAGCCTGCGAGCGCGTGCGCCCGTAGCGATGTCCGGAGTAACCATTGGCAGGGTGATGGACATCGTATTTGACTCTTACACGCTGAATGCGGTTGTAACATTCGAAATTGACAGCAGTTACGGCCAGATTCCGGATGACTCCGACGCGAGTATCCTGACCGCCGGGTTACTGGGTAGTCAGTACATTGGCCTGCAGGGGGGTGGCTCGGATACCTACCTGGAAGAGGGCAGCGAGATAATGTTTACGCAGTCCGCGATCGTGCTCGAGAACCTGATCGGCAAGTTCCTGGTAAGAGGCGGGACCGGTGACGAATCGGAGTAGCACTGCGTGGTCGTGTGCGGTGACGCTGGTTGCCGTACTCATAGCCTCGACGCCTGTGTTTGCCGATCCGGGTTCTCCGGACGTGATTATCCAGACCGCCGTTGCGGAACTCTCGGAGAAACTCAGTGGTCGCAAGGACGAGCTCGCTGATGACAAGGATGCCTTGTACTCGCTGATCAACGGCATTCTGTTGCCAAGGTTCGATCGCAAGCTCGCTGCTCAGCTGGTGTTGGCGAAACACTGGCGTACGGCGAGCGAGGAGCAACGCGAGCGTTTTATTGATGCGTTCTACAATTCGTTGCTGCAGAAATACGCTGACGGCCTTCTGCAATTCGACGAGAGCCGGATCGAAGTTATTGCGTTTCGCGGCGACGCGTCGGCCAAGCGAACCCTGGTCAAGACGAATGTGACGCTGGATGATGGTACCAGGGTGCCGGTGCACTACGACCTTGTAAATCGTGGCGATCATTGGCTGATCTTCAACGTTAAAGTGGAAGGCATCTCGTACGTGAGTAATTACCGTACGGAACTTGATGCAGAGGTTCGCTCGACGAATCTGACCAACGTTATAGAACGCCTCGAATCAGAAGCCGGTATCAGCGCGCATGAGTAGTTTCGAACTCAAGGACCTGGGCGAAGGCCGTTTTTCCCTCTCAGGCGAAATGACCTTCGAAACGGCGGAGCGAATTCTGCTCAGCAGCGAGGAACCCTTCGAGCAGCATACGCGCATCGAAGTTGATCTGGCAGGCGTCGACAAAGCGGATTCGGCTGGTCTGGCGTTGCTGCTGGAGTGGATAACCTGGGCAAATCACACGGTTCGGGAAATTCGCTTCCAGTCCATGCCCGAGCGGGTTCTTGCGATCGCGAAAACGACGGAGGTTGACCATCTCCTGAAGCGTGGCGAACGCTGGGCCGGGTTTATCGAGGCGCCCGGCGGCTGACGTCGAGCCTATTCCTCATCGAAAAACTCGTCGAATAGCTCGTCTTCCTCCTCGGTACTGGGTGGGTCGCCATCATGCACCTGGAAGCGCCGATTCTGAAGGTAGGACTCGCGTATCGTCAGGTAGGGGTCCTTTGAGTCCTCGAACAAGACTTCTGCAGTCAGCAGCCGTGCCCTCAAATCGATGGCGCGCAATATGTAAATTTTGTCCCTGACTGACGAGTTGTCGTAATGCGCCAGCGGATCGCTCAGCAAGTCGATGGGAATCGTTACCGCATCGAGAAGCGTATTGGGGCCGAGGATAGGAATGAAAACAAATGGCCCTTCCGGCACGCCCCACACGGCGAGCGTTTGGCCGAAGGTCTCATCGTAGGTATCCATACCCTCTGCGGTCGCTACGTCGATCAGTCCGCCGATGCCCACGGTACTGTTAATGATGAATCGACCGATATCGTCGAAGCCTCGTCCGGGCTTTCCTTGCAGGAAGTTATTGATTGCAGAGCGGGGCGCGAACAGGTTTTTGGAGAAATTGGTGACGCCGCGGCGTGCGAATGACGGTAGGACGGCCCTGTAGCCTTTCGCGATCGGCTTCAGAGTGAAGCGATCGATAGTGTCGTGAACCTGGTACATGCCGCGGTTCAATGGCTCCCAGGGATCGTATTCCGCACGAACCGGTTCCTCAGACAGTCCTTCGGCGGCCTCTCCTGAGTTCGCGCAACCCGAGATGCACAGCAGCAATGGCAACAGCAGTCGAGCATCGGCGATTCGCTTGCCATTCGTCATTGTTCCCCCCCCCTAATGCAACGAGGTCTCAGCTTACGTTACGGGCCGAGGCGCCGGATGGCTGGCTGCGCTGCATTTGCCTGAGCTGTTCTTCGCTCATAAATTCGCGGATGAAATCGATGCGTGCTTCGAAGCGAATACGCTGAATCTCCTGCAATTCGGGCAATGCCAGAGCACGCTGCAAAAAATTAACTCCACCCATGAGATTGCCGGTCATCAAGTGATATTCGGACAGGTAGTAAAGCGCCTCCGCTGTATCGCCGGCCTCGCTGGCTGCTCGGGCGATAAGGCGCACTTGTTCCGGCGTAGGAGGCACATTGTTCATCAGGTCCAGCAAAAGGGCGTGCGCTTTGCTGGCCTCGCCGAGCTGTAGCAGGCCTTCGCCGTAATGGATGGTCAGAGGCACATTGCGCGGGAATAGTTGTACCGCGCGGTCGAACGTAGCGACGCCACGATCGATTTGCTCCAGCGCCAGTTGCGTTTGCCCGAACCCAATATGGTAGGCGATGACTTTCTGGTTTCTCTCCAGTAGTTCTTCGAATATCCGGTTAGCATCGCGGTGGCGCCCGGCTCTTTGGTATGCGACTGCGCGGCCGTATTTCTCGATGTCGGTCTGATTCTCATAATCCCGCGACTCGAAGTAGGCCACGGCAGCTTTCGTCGTATCGTGGCTGTCAACCAGAATGCGGGCGCGCGCGATACCATAATTCGTAGAGTTGTCGGTCGGCACGCGCGGGTATTCCCTGGCGCGGTTGCGTGCTTCCGCAACGCGCGAGGTCGTGACAGGGTGCGTGCGGAGGAACTCCGGTGCTCGCATGTCAAGGTCAGCCGGGGACTGCCGGGACATGACCTCGAAGAAGGAGGCCATGCCATGAGGATCGAAACCAGCTTCTGCCATTGCGCCAATACCGATCCGATCTGCTTCGTATTCGTTGCTGCGTGTGAAATTGATTTGCTGTTGGGCCGCGGTACCCTGGGCGACCGCGATGCCCGCCTGTGCAGCATCGCTATCGCCGGTCGCGACGCCGGCGAGAATTGCACCGAGCATCAGCGCGGTGGTCAGAATACTCTGACGCTGGCTGGCATGAATGGCGCGCGCGATGTGACGTTGTGTTACATGCGCGACCTCATGTGCAAGGACGCCGGCGAGTTCATTTTCATTGCGAGTCGCATCGATCAACCCGGAATGCACGCCGATATATCCGCCCGGTAGCGCGAACGCATTGATGTTGGGGTCGTCGATGACGAAAAAACTGAATTGCTGGCTGCCATCATTGGTTTGCGACGCGATACGACTGCCGATCTCGTTGATGTACTCCGTGACTTGCGGGTCCTCGACGACCATGCCGGTGCGGCGCAGTTGCCCCATAATCGAGCGGCCGATCTGCGCTTCGTCCGACTTCGACAACACGGCATCGGCCGGACTTCCCATGTCAGGGAGTTTGATGTCGTCGGCACCAGCACCGCTCGTAACCACTATCAACGCGGTCAAGAGGGTTAGCGCTGCCTTTCTGGAAATCGATATCATCAACATTTGTGCCCGGTTCTAATGTCCTTATATATCCGACTGGGAGCGCCGGAGTCCGTTCCCAATGATACCCGCTGCGCGCCTCGCAAAGACGGCTATTTTACGCTGCGTCGGACTTTCACGGGTCCTAAGCCGCGGAATTCTAAGAACTTACGCCTTTAGCTCTTTCACGGCGTCCAGAACCTCCGCGGCATGGCCCTTAACCTTGAGCTTGCGCCATTCACGACGCAGTTTGCCGTCGACATCGATCAGGAAGGTGCTACGTTCGATGCCAGGGAACTTGCGCCCGTACATGCTCTTTTCGCGAATGACATCGAATTTCCGGCAGAGTTTCTCGTCCGGATCGGACAACAGGTCGAACGGGAATTTCTGCTTTGCCCTGAACCTCTCATGCGACGCGATGCTGTCCTTGGAGACGCCCAGAACAACCGTTTTCTGTCGCCTAAAGCGCGCATGCAGGTCTCGAAAATCCTGTCCTTCAAGGGTGCACCCCGGGGTACTGTCCTTCGGGTAGAAGTAAATAACGACATTCTGACCGCGCAAATCCCGCAACCGTATTTGCTTGTCTCCAGTCGACTCAGCCGTGAAATCGGCGACGACTCGGTTCATCGTAGGTCCGCTCAATGGTGTCTCCCTGCGGTGGTGTCCTAGTTCTTGACGGGCTCGAGAATGGCGTCGAGATTCAGTCTGTCGCTCAATTCGAGAAACTCTTCTCGTAGTTGGGCGATGTGAACGGAAGACGGCACATTGACAGCCATTTGCACGGCAAACATCGATGCACCGGTGTGTGCAGCCGCATAGCTGCGCGTTGCCACATCCGCAATTTCGATATCGTGAGCCGCAAAGAAACTCGCCAGGTTGAAGACGATGCCCTGGTGATCGAGGCTGACGACATCGACCGCGTAGGGCATACGATCCTCCTTGACCTGGCGCTCGCCGGTCTTGCGGATGGTGAACGTGAGGTTTTCGTCGCCGAGCTTCTGCAGGCCTTTTTCAAGTCGATTTAGCGTGTGCCAATTGCCCGAAACCAGCATCAGCATGGCGAATTCCGACCCCAGGCTGGTCATACGGCTTTCTTCGATGTTGCCATCACAGTTGAGGATGACCTCGGTGATGTCCTGAACGACACCAGCCCGGTCAGAGCCAATCGCTGATAAAACAATAAGTTGTGACATTTAATTAGAACTACTATGAACTTAGTAAGGGCCGCCGCTCGTATGTCGCCATGGACAACCGAGCCGCCGGAGCTGTTGACGCTGCGTTTCTTGCCAGCGCCGACCGTGAACAGTAACATCGCCGCCTTATTTGTGGCGAGGGTAAGTTGTGCTCAAGGGCAGTCTGGTCGCGCTGGTGACGCCATTCGACCAGGATAATCGGGTCGATTATGCGTCTCTCAAGCGGCTCATCGATTTTCATGTTGCGGAGGGCAGTGACGGGCTGGTGATTGCAGGAACGACGGGCGAGTCTGCGACACTGAGCAAGCATGAGCATCTGGAACTGGTCGGCAGGGCAGTGGAGCTTGCAGACGGCCGACTGCCGATCGTTGCCGGCACCGGTTCCAACTCCACGGCACGGACGGTCGATTTGTCCGTTGCTGTCGGCGACATCGGCATCGATGCGTACCTCGTCGTCGTCCCTTACTACAACAAGCCCGGTCAAGAGGGCCTGTTTCGGCACTTTTCCGCGGTCGCAGACGCTGTCTCAAAGCCGGTCATTCTGTACAACGTTCCCGGGCGCACGGTGGCCGACCTGTTGCCCGAAACGGTCGCGCGGCTGGCCAGTCACGAGAATATCTTCGCCATCAAGGAAGCGACCGGCGATATTGGGCGACTGCGAGACATTCAGGCACTGGTGGACGACGAGTTCCGCCTGTTCAGCGGCGATGACTTCACCGCACTGCCGTTCTTGCAGCAGGGTGGACACGGCGTTGTGACGGTAAGCGGCAATGTCGCACCCGCGAAAATGGCAAAACTCTGCAGTTTGGCGACCAGCGGTGAGCTCGATGAGGCGAAGGTGCTTGACGATAGCTTGCAGGCGTTGAACAAGGCCCTGTTCGTAGAGTCGAATCCGATTCCCGTGAAGTGGGCCGTAAGCAGGATGGGGCTGATTGGGCCAGGAATTCGACTGCCGCTGACGGAGTATGCGGCGGAGTATCATGAACAGATGCTGTCGGCCATGGCCGGCGCAGATGTGGAGTTGGCAATTTGATGGATCGAAGTTCAGTCAGGGTGGCCCTGGTTGCGTTGGCAATGATGGTTTTTACAGGAATTGCGGCTTGCGGCGCCGATGCGAATCTTACCTGCGACAAGCCACGGCGTTACCAGAAAGCGGTAAACAATGAAAAATTGAAGGCTCCCGAGGACCTGGACAGCCTCGAACCGCTGCGGGAAATGCCGATGCCGGAAGCGAATCCGAAGCCTGACCGCCCGGAGGGTTCGCCATGCATCGACTTGCCGCCGAGGATATCCACGACAAACTAGTTTTCGAATTCGGAGAGGTGGCTGAGTGGTTTAAGGCGCTCGCCTGGAAAGCGAGTGTACGGTGATACCGTACCGGGGGTTCGAATCCCCCCCTCTCCGCCAGAAAATAAGACGGCCCCCCTAGTGGGGCCTTCTTATTTTCTCGCCGAGTGTGGTTGAGGATGAGGACCCTGTTCGACTCAGGCAGCGGCGCAGCCGCAAGTGAGCATGCGACGCCGCAGGCGGAGAATGAATCCCCCCTCGCTCGGGATGCACGGCACTAAAGGTCAGTCCGCGACGACCAACGCCTCGCGATCAAATGCAGATTGCGGACTGCCCTCTCCGCCAACTCAAAATGGGCCATTGGGCCCTTTTGAGTTTCATGCAGATGGCGACGTATGATCAGCGAACGATGTTCTTACTGACGTTCGTGTAATGGACTACCTTGCGCTACTCATAGGCCTGGCCGGACTGTGGTTTGGTACCGAAATCACAATTCGCGGTGCTATTGCCTTTGCGGAACGGCTCGGCGTGTCCGAGTTCATTGTCGGAGTTGCAATACTGTCTATCGGCAGCGACCTGCCGGAACTTGCCATTGCCGTAGACGGGGCGCTCAAAAATCTCTATGCGGGCGATACATCGGATGTGATCGTCGGTACGGCCCTGGGTAGCTCACTGGGTCAAATCGGCTTCGTACTTGGCGTTGCCGCGCTATTTTCCTACCTGACCTTGCCCAAAAGCACAATCTACCGCCATGGAAGCGTACTTCTGGGCTCTGTCGTGCTACTTGGGGTCTTCGGCCTCGATGGGCGGGTATCGCAGACAGAAGGATTCGCGCTGGTCACGGTATATTTCATCTATTTTGCTGCCCTGTTTGGCGACAGAAAGAAGACAGCCTCACACGATGATGAGGACGGTGCGATCGGCTTGCTGAGAGCATGGGCCTATCTGCTGGTCGGCCTCATCATCATCATTGTGAGCGCCGAGTTCACTGTAAACGGGGCCATAGCAGTCGCCGCCGAACTCGAGATCAGCGAGGCCTTCGTTGCGGTCATCATCATCGGTCTCGGAACCAGCCTGCCGGAGCTTTCCATCTCTGTCGGTGCCGCTATCAAACGTCGTGCACGCATGTCCGTCGGTAATCTCATCGGCAGCAATATTTTTGACACGCTCGTTCCCGTTGGCGCAGCCGCGGCAATCTCGGGTCTCCGTTTCGATCCGAACCTGTTGCGCTACGAGGTGCCGTTCCTGTTCGTCCTGTCCCTGATCGTGCTCGTATTCTTCGTTCGCAAGCGCGGCATTCAGAAAAGTGAGGCTGTCACGATTCTGGCTCTGTATGGCGGATACGTGCTAATAAAGTTCTCGAGCACCTTCTAGGCCGGAGTCGCGACCCTGCAATTGTGCGGTTGCCGGCGAGAATGCGATTTTGAGAGGGGCCAGGGCTAAGAACCGGTGCCAGATGGGCTAAACTGTTAGGGGCATTGACGCATCATCATACGCAGACTGTCATATCAAGAACCTGCGACGGCAACGGAAAAGCCAACGATAGTCCCGCAAAGAGGAGAACAGATTATGTCAAATACGGATCCCGACGCGAACGAAAAGCCGAAAGTTCGGGCGATCGCAGGCGCGGCCGGCGATGGCGCCGGCAAGGATAATCCGTCGCACGTTTTCGGTAGGATCCGGCACAGCCCCGAAAAAATTCGGGAGCTGTTTCGCACCGGCACGTATCCGTACAAAAACAGAATCAGGCGGGGCACGTACGAGACCCATAAGGAAGAACTGCAGGTCGAACTGCTGAAGGTGCAGAATTGGGTCAAACAGACCGGGCAACGCATTGTGGTTCTGTGCGAAGGTCGGGATGCTGCGGGCAAGGGCGGCACGATCAAACGTTTCATGGAACACCTGAATCCACGTGCGGCGCAGGTTGTCGCGTTGGAAAAACCAACAGAACGCGAGCAGGGGCAATGGTACTTCCAGCGCTACATCGAGCACTTGCCGAGCACTGGAGAGATGGTTTTCTTCGACCGCTCCTGGTACAACCGCGCCGGCGTTGAGAGGGTCATGGGTTTCTGCAGCTCGCTCGATTACCTGGAATTCATGCGTCAGGTACCCGAAGTCGAACGCATGCTCGCCCGCTCGGGGATACGGCTGTTCAAATACTGGTTTTCGGTGACACATGAAGAACAAATGGAGAGATTCGGGCAGCGCCAGCAAGATCCGCTGAAGCAATGGAAGCTGAGCCCCATCGACGAGTTGTCCCAGGACAAGTGGGCAGAGTACACCGAAGCGAAAGAATCGATGTTCTTCTATACGGACACGGCTGATGCGCCGTGGACGGTTATCAAGTCTGACGACAAGAAGAGAGCGCGACTTAACTGCATGCAGCACTTTCTGTCGAATCTCGAATACACGGACAAGGACAGGCATGTTGTTCGCGGACCCGACCCACTGATTGTCGGTACACCCTCCCAGGTCATAGAGAAAGATCGCCACCTCTGGGACTGAGATTCCGTTGTTTCCGTCCGGCCGAGCGGCGATAATCGCCGCCGGTCCGCGTCGGCTTCCCCGCGACGGTCAGCCGTGAACTCCGTCAGGCCCGGAAGGGAGCAGCGGTAACGGTGACGCCGGGTGCCGGGGAGCGGCTGGCGCGGGCCACTTCAATTTCTCAGCCGCATGCGGCAGTGTTTTGCTCTTGCGACAACAGGTCGGTGAGTTACACTGGCCGACTTGCGTGAACGGCGTTTCGAGCCTCTTGGTTTCACTATGAGCTATCTGGTTTTGGCCCGGAAATGGCGGCCAAAAGACTTTTCTGACACGGTCGGGCAGGAGCATGTGCTCAAGGCGCTGATCAATGCGCTCGATTCCGGGCGCTTGCATCATGCTTACCTGTTCGCCGGTACGCGGGGCGTCGGCAAGACGACTATCGCCCGGATTCTTGCAAAAGCGCTGAATTGCGAAAAGGGCGTGTCGGCAGAACCCTGTGGGGAATGCAGCGCCTGCCGGGAGATCGACGAAGGGCGCTTTGTCGACCTCATCGAAGTCGACGCGGCGTCCAAGACCAAGGTAGACGACACCCGCGATTTGCTCGATAACGTCCAGTACGCGCCCGCACGGGGCCGCTACAAGGTGTATCTCATCGACGAGGTACATATGCTGTCGACGAGCTCGTTCAATGCGCTGCTGAAGACTCTTGAGGAGCCGCCGCCCCACGTCAAATTCCTGCTCGCCACCACCGATCCGCAGAAATTGCCGGTGACGGTGCTGTCGCGATGCCTGCAATTCAATTTGAAGCGGCTGACGCCGAAACTGATCCATGACCGGCTCGCGCATATTTGCGATGCGGAGAAAATTGAAGCGGAGCCCGCGGCGCTCGGTATGCTGGCCCGCGCAGCGGATGGCAGTCTGCGCGACGCACTCAGCCTGCTCGACCAGGCGATTGCATATTGCGGTGGAAAGGTCGACGAGGCATCGGTTGCGCTGATGCTTGGAACGATTGACCGGGACCATGTGATCCGCCTGCTGCAGCTTCTGGCCGCTGAGAACGCGCCCGGCATTATCGATACGATTGCCGAACTCGATGAACAGTTTCCGGACTACGCCCGGTTGCTCGATGACCTGGCGAGAATGCTGCAACGCATTGCGGTTTTCCAGGTGGTCGCTGCGACAGACGCCGAAGAGGAGGTGCCGGAGGACGTGCTGTTAAACCTCTCCGAGATTCTGCAGCCGCCCGACGTGCAACTGTATTATCAAACCGCGTTGATTGGCCGGCGGGATTTGCACCTGTCGCCGGATCCACGCAGCGGCGTCGAAATGACCTTGCTGCGCATGTTGGCGTTCAAACCAGCAACCGAGAGCGCCGGCAGCGGTAGCGGGGGTACTGGCGCGCGACCGGAACCCCGCGCGGCTGCGGTACGGCCGGCCGCCAAGCCGCAGGCCGACGTAAAGGTGGCACGTGCGCCGGACTCCGCTGGCGAACAGTGGCGGGATCCGGACTGGAGCAAGCTCGTCGGCGATCTGCAGCTCACCGGCTCCGTGCGCATGCTGGCCGGCAACTGTGCTCTGCAGAAACGCTCCGGGAACACGGTTTATTTCAGCCTGGATCCGCGCTCGGAATCGTTGCTCACGAGGCCGCGCAAGGAGGCGCTCGCAGACGCGTTGTCTCGCCATTTCGGGGAGCTGTTGCTCGTCGACGTAAGCGTCGCGGAGACAGTCGCAGATACGCCGAACCAGGAGGAAACTCGCGTCGCCGATGAACGCATAGATGCGGCGCGTGCGTCCCTGGAGTCAGACCCCAACGTCCAGACGCTCAAGAATATGTTCGGCGCAGAACTCAAAACCGACTCGATCGAACTGATCAACCCGTCGCAGTCGGATTAGCAGGGAGCAAGCGATGAAAGGTGGCATCGGCCAGTTGATGAAACAGGCTCAGCAGATGCAGGCCAATATGAAAAAGGCCCAGGAAGAAATGGCGTCCCTGACCGTGACCGGAGAGTCTGGTGGCGGCATGGTCAAGGTAACAATGACGTGTCAGCATCGACTTCAGGCACTCGAGATCGATGACACTCTGATCGGAGACGATAAGGAGATGCTCGAGGATCTCGTCGTCGCCGCATTCAATGACGCCGTCAATAAAGTGGAACAGACGGTGCAGGAAAAATTTTCCGGTATGACCGCGGGTATGAGTCTGCCGCCAGGCATGAATCTGCCTTTCTGAATCGTACATGTCCTACTCACCATTACTCGTGCACCTGATCGATGCCCTGCGCTGTATGCCGGGTATTGGCAAGAAATCCGCACAGCGCATGGCGTTTCACCTGCTGGAGCGGGATCGCGAAGGCGCTTCGAATCTCTCGCAAGCGTTGTCGGAAGCGGTTCAGGGTATCGGCCATTGCAGCCGCTGCCGCATGCTGAGCGAGCACGAACTATGCACAATTTGCTCTGCTAGCGGGCGTGACGAGTCACAACTGTGCGTCGTTGAGTCGCCAGCCGACGTGATGGCTGTCGAAGACGCGACGGGTTTTCGTGGCCTCTATTTTGTCTTGATGGGCCATTTGTCGCCTTTGGACGGCATCGGTCCGCAGGAACTAGGACTGTCGATTCTCGAAGAGCGACTGGCAAATGGCGCAATTGACGAACTGATTATCGCGACGAATCCCACCGTGGAAGGGGATGCGACGGCTCACTATCTCGCCGGTATGGCGGAAAAGAACAATGTTCAGGCAAGCCGGATCGCGCACGGCGTGCCGTTGGGTGGTGAACTCGAATACGTTGACGGCGGCACGCTGTCGCATGCATTTTATGGCCGCCGGATCGTCGAGTAGGGGAGTACCATGAGCGAAAAAGATTGTCTTTTCTGCAAAATCGTCGCGGGTGACATCGCAGCGGATATCGTTTTCGAATCGGACTCATCGGTGGCGTTTCGCGACATCAATCCGAAAGCGCCGACGCATGTGTTGGTCATTCCAAAGCGACACGTCGCAACGATCAACGGGCTCACCGCAGGCGACGAGCATCTCATCGGCGACCTGTTTTTTGTGGCCAAACAAATTGCAGCCGACGAAGGTCTCGCGGATGACGGTTATCGCGTCGTTATGAATTGCAATGCCGCGGCCGGCCAGACCGTGTTTCATATCCACCTGCATATGCTCGGTGGCAGATCGATGAGCTGGCCGCCAGGCTAGAAGCGGCCTTTAATACTGTCCGGCCGTGAGTTTTCCGGTTAACGCGAGCAAGTGGCGATAGCTGTCATAGCGGCGTTTACTGATCGTACCGTCTTCGACCGCCTGTTTCACCGCGCAGCCCGGTTCCCTGAGATGGCGGCAATTGGCGAAACGGCAATGCTGGCCCGCGGTTGCGATTTCCCGGTAGCCGCCGACGACTTCTTCGGGCTGTAATGCCGGCGCGTAATCGCGCACGCCCGGCGAGTCAATGACGGCACCACCGGCGGGCATCTGCAGCATGGCTGAATTTACTGTCGTGTGACGACCTTCGCCGGTTTTGTCGGATATCGTCGCGGTACGCAGCTGCTCGTCTCCCAGGAGTCGATTGATCAAGCTGGATTTCCCCACGCCCGACTGACCGACGATGATTGCCAGTCCCTCGCGCAACAACGCGGCTACCTGGTCGAGATTGTCTCCGCTGCGGGCGCTGCAACGAACGGTGGGGTAACCGATGCGTTCGTAGTCGGCGAGGACGTCGTCGATCAGTTGCGTGTGCGGTAGATCCGACTTGTTATAGACCACGGCAGCGTCGACACCCATGACCTCAGCGGCACACAGATAGCGGTCGACGATTGACCACTCTGGCTGCGGCGACCCGGCAGCCATGACCAGAAGTTTGTCGATGTTGGCGGCAAGTACTTCCACTTTGCCGCGCAGATTCGGTCGGCTCAGTTCGTTGTGACGATCGATGACACTTGTGATCAGCCAGTCCGACTCATTAGGGATTGGCTCGACTTCAACGCGGTCACCACAGACCGGGCGCAACCGCTTGCCCTTGATGCGAGCATCGATTTCGTCACCATTGGCAAGGCGGAGTCGCATGCGGCGACTGAAGGTCGCGATGACCAGAGCGTGATCTGCAGACATAGGCGGTATCAAATGTTCGATTCGTGTTGAGTATGCCGCGACGCGATGCGCCATGCACTGGCAGTCAATGTACACTAGCTCCTGGAACGCACGGGACGACGTACAAGACATGACTGAGCTGGCACCCATGAACGATCCTACCAGCAATCTGATCTGGATCGATTTGGAAATGACGGGCCTCAATACCGCATCCGATACAATCATCGAGATCGCAACGATCGTTACCGACAAGCATCTGAACGAGCTGGCGGAGGGACCCGCGCTTGCGATCGCACAGTCGAGCGGGACGATGGAGGCGATGGACGAATGGAACACCAGGCAGCACGGTGAAACGGGCCTCACTGCACGCGTTCTCGCAAGCGATGTAACGCTGCAACGGGCAGCGGTGGCAACCCTCGAATTTCTCGCGGACTGGGTCGACGACGGTGCGTCGCCTATGTGTGGCAACAGCATTTGTCAGGACAGGAGATTTCTTGCACGTCAGATGCCTGATCTGGAGCGCTTCTTCCATTACAGGAATCTGGACGTGAGCACACTGAAAATCCTGGCTCAGCAATGGGCGCCTGCAGTCGCAGCCGGCTTCACCAAGGAGTCGACACACCGAGCGCTTGCCGATATTCGCGATTCGATCGCCGAGCTCGCCTGGTACCGGCAGCATCTGCTCGACGCGGCTGTGCTGGCACCATAGGTCGGAATGGGCAGTAAGCCGTATGCGTCTGCGTCGGCTCGCAATGCCGCGCCTATCCTGAGTGTCTTGAAACATGAATTTCGAGCGGCCGTTTCGGTACTGGAAATCGGTTCCGGGACGGGCCAGCATGCTGTCGCGTTTGCGGCGGAACTCGATCACCTGACTTGGCAAACGAGCGACCTGCAACAAAGCCATGATGGCATCAACCAGTGGATCGCCGAGGCTGGTTTGCCGAATGTCCTCGAACCCATCGCGCTCGACGTACTGACAGCAACGGATATGCCTGGGTCTTATGACGCGGTTTTTTCGGTGAATACTGCGCATATCATGAGCTATGCGGCTGTCTGCAGGATGTTCGAATTCACCGCTGCCGCATTGCACGAGCAAGGGTTGTTTTTCCTTTATGGTCCGTTCTGTCGCGACGGTATGTTTAGCACTGCCAGCAACGCCGCTTTCGACGAATCGCTGCGCGCGCGCAATGCGGCGATGGGTATACGGGATCTGGAGGAACTTGACGCCATGGCTCGGCGCGGCGGTATGTTGCTGCTGAAAATTTTCGCGATGCCAACGAACAACCTGGCCGCGGTGTGGAGAAAAATGGGGGCTGACGAGTGCCAATGACAACGCACAAAGGCGGCTGTCACTGCGGTCGGGTGGTATTCGAGGTCGACGCACCGGCTGACATTGTCGCTACCCGGTGCAATTGCAGCATTTGCAGCATGACGGGCTTCCTGCATCTGATCGTCAGTCAAAACGATTTTCGTCTGTTGCAGGGCGCAGATGACATCGAGACATATACTTTCAATACCGGTGTCGCCAGGCACTACTTTTGTCGCTCCTGTGGCGTCAAGTCGTACTATGTGCCGCGCTCGCACCCGGACGGAATCAGTGTCAACATCAATTGCCTGCGTCCGGGAACGGTTGCGTCGATTACGAGCGAGCCCTTCGATGGCCGTAACTGGGAGCAGAACATCGCCCAGCTGTCGCCGATAAGCGACTGATTTGTTTGATTTTTAACTGGAACGAACTAATACCATGTCTTATAGTTGCGCAATGAAAATCGTACGAAAAATTGTCGCCGCGTGGGCGTTTATCGCATTACTCGCAGGCAGTGTCGCCAGCGCCGAATCCGCCTGGGTCAGTGACCGGTTCGAGATCACCTTACGCAGCGGGCCGTCGACGAGCAACGCCATTCAGCTGATGCTCGGTAGTGGTACCGAGTTGGAAACTCTCGAAACGGACGCTGAATCGGGATATACGCGCGTACGGACCGTGGCTGGTACGGAAGGCTGGGTCCTTACTCGCTATTTGATGGACGAACCCGCAGCGCGCGAGCAGTTGGCCACATTGACGAGCCAACTCACCGACGAGGCGACACGCGGCAGTTCGCTGAACACTCAGCTGAATGCAATTCGCAGCGAACAGGATAGCGCGACACGACGTATCCAGACGCTCGAGAATGAAAAAAGCGCCGTCGAGAGGGAGCTTGCCGAAATCAAGCGGACTGCAGCCAACGTGCTGGCAGTCAACGATCAAAACAAGAATCTGCGTGAACAACTCGCTGGCGAGGAAATCCGCGTGGCAACGCTTGAACAGGAAAACCGCGAATTATCGAGCAAGACGACTCGATACTGGTTCATGTCGGGGGCGCTGGTTCTGGTCGTGGGCATGATACTGGGCCTGTGGTTGCCACGCATGCGCTGGCAACGCCGCTCGCGATACGATCGTTTCTGACGACTGGCTGCCGTTCAAACGGACTCGCCAGCCAGAAACAGCCAGGTTTCGATTACGCTGTCCGGATTCAGGGACATGCTTTCGATTCCCTGATCCAGCAGCCATAACGCCAGGTCCGGATGGTCGGAAGGCCCCTGGCCACAGATACCCACATATTTGCCGCGCGCCTTGCATGCCGAAATCGTCATTGCAAGCATCGCTTTGACGGCGTCGTCGCGTTCGTCGAAAAGTTCGGCAATCAGCGCCGAATCACGATCCAGCCCGAGTACCAGCTGCGTCATGTCGTTGGAGCCGATGGACATGCCGTCAAAATGCTCGAGATACTGATCCGCGAGGATTGCGTTGGTTGGCAGTTCCGACATCATGATGACCTTGAGATCGTCCTTGCCGCGCTCGAGGCTGTTTTCTGCCATCAGGTCAATGACATCTTTCGCCTCCTGTACTGTTCGTACGAACGGAATCATGACCTGGACGTTGCGTAGTCCCATGTCGTTGCGAACCTTGAGGATCGCGGCACATTCGAGTTCGAAACATGGGCGAAAGCTCTCGGAAACATAGCGCGCAGCACCGCGGAAGCCGAGCATCGGATTCTCTTCCTCGGGCTCATAGCGGTCGCCGCCAATGAGGTTGGCGTACTCGTTGGATTTGAAGTCTGACATGCGCACAATGACCGGTTCGGGCGCGAATGCTGCGGCAATCGTTGCGACGCCCTCGGCGAGGCGGTCGATGAAAAACTGTACCGGATCCCCGTAGCCCGCCTTCTGCTCGTCTATGGCGATTCGTGTTGCCTCGTCGAGCGATTCGTATTCGAGCAATGCTTGCGGGTGAACGCCAATCATCCGATTGATGATGAATTCGAGTCGCGCGAGACCGACGCCGCTATGCGGAATATTCGCGAAATCGAATGCCCGGTCCGGGTTGCCCACGTTCATCATGATCTTGACGGGAATCTCGGGCAGTGAATCGAGTTCGATCTTCGTTTTTTCGAATTCGAGTCGTCCTTCGTAGACGAAGCCCTCGTCACCCTCTGCGCAGCTCACAGTCACTGGTGTACCGTCCACGATGGACTCGGTGGCATCGCCGCAACCGACCACGGCCGGAATTCCCAGTTCCCGTGCAATGATCGCTGCGTGGCAGGTACGACCGCCACGATTGGTGACGATGGCCGCGGCGCGTTTCATCACGGGTTCCCAGTCCGGGTCCGTCATGTCGGAAACCAGTACGTCGCCGTTTTGTACCCGGTTCATCTCGCTGACGTCGCGGATGATCTTTGCGGTGCCGCTACCGATTTTCTGACCGATGCTGCGGCCCTTAGTGACCACGTTGGAACGATCCTTGAGCCGGAAGCGCTGAATAGTGCGGCCGCTGCGACTTTGTACCGTCTCCGGGCGCGCCTGCAGGATATAGATTTTGCCGTCGATGCCGTCTTTGCCCCACTCGATATCCATGGGGCGCTGGTAATGATCTTCGATCGTCACCGCCATCTTTGCGAGTTCAATGATCTCCTCGTCGCTCAGCGAGAACGCATGTGCGTCCGACTCGTCGACGTCGACGGTTTCAACGGTCTTGCCGGGGCGAGGGTCATCGCTGTAAATCATCTTGATGGCCTTGCCACCGAGGTTCTTGCGCAGTATCGGAAATTTGCCGTCCCGCAGTGCCGGCTTGTAGACGTAAAATTCGTCAGGATTGACCGCGCCCTGCACGATGGTTTCTCCAAGGCCATAGGATGCGGTAATGAAGACCGCGTCGCGGAAACCGGACTCGGTATCGAGCGTGAAAACAACGCCCGACGAGCCGACGTCGCTTCGTACCATGGTCTGCACGCCGACGGACAATGCCACGAGGCTGTGGTCGAACCCCTGGTGTACCCGGTACGCAATCGCGCGATCATTGAACAGTGAGGCGAATACCTGGTGCAGGGCATCGACCAGATGATCGATACCTTTGACATTCAGGAATGTCTCCTGTTGCCCGGCAAATGAGGCGTCAGGCAGGTCCTCTGCTGTCGCCGACGAACGTACCGCAACGGCGATGTCCTGGCCGCCCGTCATTTCGTCCCAGGCACTGCGAATATCGTCCATGAGTCGCTCGGGCAGGGCGGATTCCAGTATCCACTCCCGAATCTGCCGACCGGTCGTGGTCAACGCGTCAATATTGTCGACATCCAGGTCACCCAGCACCTCGCCGATCCGGCTGTCGAGCCCGTTGGCCGCGAGAAAATCGCGATAGGCGGCAGCCGTCGTTGCAAAGCCTCCGGGTACTGACACACCGAGGCCATTCAGATTGTTGATCATCTCGCCCAGAGAGGCGTTCTTACCGCCGACGATTTCTACATCACTCATTCCAAGCTCGGCGAGCTCGATGACGTATGGCTCCAAACTATGCTCCCTTGTGTTCCCGTGCAGGAAATGGACAATCGAACGCAGATATTGGACGGCGCAGCGACAGCGACTGCTGCGCGACGACAGGGTTGGTGATTATGGCTGAACGCACTGTTTTCTTTCTTTCGGACCAGACTGGCGTGACCGCCGAAACGCTGGGCCACAGTCTTCTCACTCAGTTCAACGGTCGGGAATTTCGCCAAGTGACTTTGCCATTTATAGATTCCGATGACAAGGCGCAGGAGGCCGTGACACGCATCAATGAGGCCGCCGAGTCGGACACGAATCGACCTATCGTGTTCTCGACACTGGTGCAGGACAACCTGCGCGATATCGTTCGCCAGGCGCACGGCTTGTATCTGGATATTTTCGACGTGCTTCTGGAGCCGCTCGAACTCGAGCTTCAGCAAGAGTCCACGCATGAGCCAGGCCGCGCTCACGGCATGAGCGATATCGAGGCGTATATGAGGCGAATCGAAGCGACAAACTTCGCTCTTGCAAACGATGATGGCGGAATCAGTCGCAACTACGAAATGGCGGACGTCATACTCGTCGGAGTATCACGCTCGGGAAAAAC
>Ga0255054_10000031_pt1 | contig 58535 bp, 52 predicted proteins | sample JV7_2_23_MG_FD_188634 | JGI IMG/M metagenome (GOLD analysis project Ga0255054, IMG submission 188634) | Seawater microbial communities from Jervis Inlet, British Columbia, Canada - JV7_2_23 | ecosystem: Environmental > Aquatic > Marine > Inlet | place: Canada: British Columbia | collected... | reverse complement strand
TTACAGGACCTTCAACACTAATACAGGATGATCCGCCCCCTTCATGTGCATCGATACTTTCCCCCTTCGTGGGCCTCACTTATAGGGTTTTCTCTTAACATCACATGAAGAGTTCCCACGTTCCACACAGAAGCCCAGATCAGATTCACGCCACCTTTATGCCGGACGCCGCCCAGGCAGTAAGCAGGTGTCCCCTGGACTTATCCTGGTGTAGAGATAGCCACCAGTTTTGACGTCATCTTTAAGTTTTCGACACCTCATCGAATGGTTCGCTTACGCTCGTCTCTCTGATCCCCAACTGATCCCTTCTGCGGGACCTTTTCCTCAACGCTCACTACCATGGCTTTTGACCACAGCAGCTTGAGGTGCTTTGAAGCCTGCTCCTGCAAGCCGACTCCGAGGGGCCATACCCTCATCTTCTGTGCAGTTACGCACACTTTATATTAAAGTGCGCTCGTGGCGCACTATCTCCAACATATCAACGAAAATAACACCCCTCTAAAATTTTCATATACTTCAAGTGATATCAAAACTCCTACCAAACCTGTGTTTTTGGATATCAAAGGAACCTAATTCTTAAGAAAAGTTATTCCACTTTTCTTTGCAATCAGAATTGATGCCACGCTAAAATACGATCTTTCCCGGAACAAATTGAAAATTGTGTTAACGGGAGATAAAAATGGCAAAAGAGATGAAAACGCCTGATATGACCTACCTCGCCCTAAAAGTAAAGTCGAGTTTCCAAGAATTTTTCAAAGGCTACATCGAGCTCCTGCAAAAGAAATTCAAAGAAATTGAAGTCCGCGGTAATAATTACAGTTACACCTACCGAACCTGTGGGAAAATCCATGATCCACGGAACCCTGAGTGGAAACCATTTCAGCATCTTTGGGATTATTGTGAAAGGACCCGATATGATTTTTTTGAGGTCAGAAATATGATAGAGGAGCGGATTGGCCACAAAGTTACTTGCGAGTGTCAATTGATAGAGGACGATAGGGAACGGCGAAGGAGGGAGTTGACTCGGGTTTTCGGTGTTGATTTTGGTGAGCCAGGGAATCGGAGTGTTGACGTTACTTGAAATGTTGTTAGTCCAAAAACCTTATCATGGTGACGCGGTTTGGGATGTATATTGCGAATACGAATCACAAATAAATTTTCTAAATTTATATGATTGAATTGTAGAGTTGCACTAACGGAATCAAGACCATATCCGTTCCGGTTTTCTGCCTTAAACCCACGCTTCTGTCTGTTCCAATATTTTGGTTTTGAAAAGCGAAAATGAAAATGTGGAGATTAGATTTCAGGTATTAACATTATATCTCAGTAAAATTGGAGGGTCTTCAGTTTTGCATATGTTGGATATCGCAACTTCGGATGGGAAATCATTGCAACATCATTAATAGGTCATTCCAATAAAAATATTGTAATTTCTCGTTCTATTTTGGAGTACTGATCCTTGCCTATTTTAAAGATCTCAACATCTGCCAGCAGTTTTTTAATACTTTGCGCCGCGTCTATAACTGAATCATTGGAAATATATATTTTGCTCCTAAAGATGGGCGAACCAGGTGTTCCTTCATTTAAAACCAAACTTGCTTCATATTTTTCAAGAGTTTTCCAGATCTGTTGAGCATCATAAAATCGATTACCATCATATCTGATAATTACCATTATTCCCTGAAGCAATTTCGAAATTTTATTTTCAGCTTTAGGTTGGTCTTTTGTCTTTTTTAATTCCGATAATAGTTTTTCGTTTTCGTTGAGAAGAGTCCGATTCTCTGAAGTTATTTTTTCTAACAATTCTTCGGCCCTATTTGCTTTTTCGCTAGTTTTATCCAAATCATCTTTAAGTTTTTCAATCTGGTCATATGCTTCTGCTAACTTTCCTGTTTCAATTTGTGCTTCAGCAAGTCGCGATTTAAGTTGATCGGTTTCATAATTAAAAGAATCAAATTGTGCTTTCTTAACAGGAGTAAAACCTCCAATTTGTTGAATAGCACGAAAAGATGAAATACCGACAAGAAAACCTGCAATAAGCATTGCTAAAATGGATAACTTAGACATAATTTTACCCCGCTCTTTGAGAATCAAACAATTAATGGGTGCCAGAAAACTAAATATCACCAAAGTTGTGATTTATTGAGAGACTGTCGAAAAAGCCAAATAATGGCGATTTTAGCAATTTCGCATGTAATGAAATCAATAACTTACAAGCATCAAATTCACAGATTTAGGGTTTTTCGACAGTCTCTGAGATTATCACAGGTTGACCAATATTGCAGATATGCTAAATTGGCAAGAAAAAACCCCGACCGGATGATCGGGGCTCTTGCCTACTTTGCAAAATTAATTCAGGGGTCGGGGAGTTTTTTAATTCAAAGCTTGTCATTCCCGCGTAGGCGGGAATCCAGAAATGTTTTGCTGAAAAAGCTGGATGCCCGCCTGCGCGGGCATGGCGGGAAAAACTCCCCGACTGCTCAATTAATTGTCACTATTCATTGTTCTTCTTTCGCGGCTTCAATCGCTCTCGTCCCATGGCCTCAAGCAGACCTGCTGCCTTCATCACGCATTCAAGGCTGATCGGGGGAACTTTGTCACGATTATTCACATAACCCGCAAGATAAGCCTCAGAGGGGCTTTCGATGAGGGCAGGCACCATCGGCATGACAACCTATATCAAGGCAAATGGGATCAAGACAAGAAAAAGGGCGGCTGGGGGAAGCCGCCCTGTGAAAGGAGGAACAAGGAAAACATAAAACCTAACGCTAAATTAACAATTCAAGATGGGATGTCAAGAAACGGAAAAGGGCCACCGGCTCTTGCAAAATAGGCTAAGCCTTTAACACTTCTATATTTTATTAGCCAATCTCAATAGCCGGTGGCCCTTTGAAACTTAAACTTTGACATCAATGCGCACAGCATCCCTTGAATCAAGCCTTGCAAGACGTTCAGCCATTTTAAGTTCAATTAAAAGGGATACGGGCGGCGCAATTGCGTTGAATTGATACTGTGCCAGCCTATAACGTAAATGCATAACGTACCCCTGCATATCAGTAAGGGATTTTTTCTCTTTAGGCTGCATATATCAATTTTCGGTCTTTTTAAAATGAAAACTTATTCAAGCGCTCTGGATATAAGCCTTACCTTACGTTCTATGTCTGCAATTTCGTTCATAAGATCATCTGATGGCTTATCTCCAGAAATCTTATATTGTGCCTTTTTATACATTAAATTTAAGTAGCGTTTGTTCAGTTTGATGAACTCTTTTTCTCGGTCAGTCATATATTAAATTTCGGCCTTTTTTAAATGAAACTTTAAGGCAAAATTTGAGTACAGGCGCAAGGCCAAAAAAAACGGCGGTGGTAGGGGGAAATATTTCTTTTGAATACAATATAAGGGATAGTTTCACATAGATGGGCACAATATATCTAAATGATTACAAATGTGAAATCATGCTTTTTGAAGGCGCGCCTGGGGTGCGGATTTGATCGGAATTGCTCTTTGACAATTTGAAAGGCAGAGTCGTTCAGGCTCCGCGAGCTACACCCCACGGGCTCGCTCGCCTCCCCAAAATCTATCTACAGGAAAGGTACCAGATATATGCAGTTTTGGAAGGGTAGATTTTTTGTCGATGATTAACAGATAGCAAATCTAAAGACAGAGCCCAAATGGCCCTGCCTAAATAGTTAGCATCTATTCTAAGATTGGGTTCTGAATATGTCTCTGCGTTCTATGGGGTATGGTCCTCGATGAATTAGACTATATCTACGCTCAGATCTTCTTCTTCGCGTTATTCGACTTCTGCGATCAAATCCTTTTCTACGGTCCATACCCGATCTTTGTTCCGGGATATAAGCGGTGTATTCAAATTTTCGCCTATCCATTTTTGTACGGGTTCCACCATGATCGGTCATTTTTAACTCCTTGTCCACATAATATATAGAGGGGACCTTTGTTGTCGGACTGAACAGCTGCTTGTCTTGTTCATCCTGTTTTGTTTTTTGGGGAGAGGCGAGAATAAAAAAGAGTAATAGTCCCGAAAGAACTAAACCTACGAATATGATGGTCTCCATGGCAATGATTCCTGCCTTAACAAACAAAATTACAATAAGCCAAAATGGGATGCAAATTATCGTACCCCATATAATTCCCCCAAATAGCACAAAAAATACCCTCCTTAATCACAATAGAAAGGTTCAGTAGCACAACGAATATCATCTGTCTATAATTGTTTTTATGAACAAATATAGTTAGGGGAGAGTGAAACTTTGAACCGCTTCTGGGAAGTAGCTTTTATTTATACGGGGAAAGCATGGCTGTGCAAAGAACAAAGGCGTTAGATACTACCGTCATTGAAATTGCAGAAATGATGAGAATATCGGACATAAAAAATATTCGGCTCTTGTGATCTATTCAGCCGTTAGGAACGTCCATTGAGGATTCTTGGTGTTTGTATTTTTTTATCAGGTCTTGGATCGCTTCTTCAATAAGGTCATTCTGGCGCAAATCTAACTGTGCTGCGAGTATTTTAATTTCCCTCAGCAGATCAACATCCAAAGTGGTATTATACATTTTTCTTTTTGCCATATAGTATCCATCCTCTTGTAGAAGTATCGGTAACTACAAGATTAACTTGAACAAAAAAAGGAGCAACTCCCAATGAGTTACCCCCCGAGCAAAAATTAGAATTATAGAATATCAGGACAACTGAATATTATTCTATCATAATTTCACTAAAGGTCAAAAAAAGGTGGCTTATCACCGCTGGTTAATAAACGGGACATTGACAGCGTTGAACGATCTCAATCTTGTGGTTCTCATCCAGGCGTGTCGGTCTCTGAAGAATTATGAGGATTGGTCTTTGACATGGAACTGAGGTGCAACTTGTCTTGTTCATCATCTTCAAATTGGGAGGACAGGGATAGAATTAAAAGAACTAACCATCCTATGCAAAGAAGACCAGCGGCTATATAAGTGAAAGCAGTCAATACATCGACTCCAATTACTGAATTTCCAGGTTGAATTATAGATTTTTCAATTCTTGTTCGGAGATACGGGCTAAACGGCCTAATTCACGGGCTCGATGTAAAAGCCCTTTAGGGGGCTCGTCCCCATGGTAACGAAGTTTTGAGATTTTCAAGGCTAATTTGAGATAATCAAGTTTGTGTTTCAAGAGATTTTTATCGTCTATTTCCATATTGATCTTTTCATGATTTATGTGTTTTAGGGTGGCCCCTCCGCGAGGCCACCCACGGACAAAAACCACGAGCATTGGGGTTAGCTATCATGGTAGGTCCATTATGAATATCGGGAATTTAAAGTTAAACTTTAATTAAATTTGCTACCGGATTATTCAAAATTAATGCGCTTACATCCTGGGGGCTATACCAGATATTGTATTAAATCTTTAAAAGGACTTGGCGCTAAAATTTTTTATTTGAGGGAAGATGATTTCGATTACGCAAAGGTGTTTTTAAATGGCGCCCACGGGCTTAAAGGGGGTCTATGCTAACGATTAAGGCATTAATTATTGGGGGAATAGTAAACCGCGGATAGGGGTTGCGATCCATATTTAAAGGCGTGGACCCCCGGCCACATCTACCTTAGCTGGATGACAAGAACCTATTGTATATTAAATCACGAAGCCCAGGATCGTAGAGGCTTAAAAAGATATGTAACAAATTAAGCAGAGAAGAACAATAGGAAGGGCCACCGGTTATGAAAGACAGTGATACAACTGGGGGAGTATCCCTGCCTGGGGTAAAAGAGGAGTTCAAGACCCGGTAGCCCAAACGATCGATACCATTTCACATTGTGGAATGTCAAGGAACAAGAAAGGGCCACCGGCTTGAGAATGTTCCAACACCCTTAACACATTTATATTGTAACATCCGTTCTCCTTAGCCGGTGACCCACAGGACATATGGCAGAGTTTATTGGGCATGTCAAACTATCTTTCAATCCCCACGGGCTTGCGGGCTATGCGTAAGGCATACAAGGGACTATGAAAAAAAACAGGCGGCCCTTATAGGAGGAAGGCCGCCCGTCGGAGGATATATCAAAACACCGGGTTACGGTGGATACAATGAGTATCGGTTCTGGTTCAAGATTCTTTAGAAAAAAATTGCGAACCATCAGGTTTTTCCTCAACTCCACCGGGTAGGCAAGCTCAGCCGAAAAGAAAGACTGGGGTTTATTAGAATTAATTGCTATTGGACGGAGATGATTTTACAACAAATAGAGTTAAGATTTGCTTGACTTGACAACCTTCAATTATGATATCTGTATTTTCACCAGAGTTGGAATATCATCTACATATCGGTAGTTTGGCGAAAGTTGTGATATTTTTATATATCACTATTTACTGCAATCTTCATTCTGTTGACTAAAACCCTTCGATTTGAGTATAAATGCATATAAACTATTTCTGATTCTCCTATTCCTCCCGATCTGAAGCAGTTTTCTAATTACTGAATCGAATCTTGCTTCTCATCCGACACTGCGTTTCTGTGAATCATCCACATATTGAGTTCCTTAGTTTGAAACCTTAAAAAGGGGGTGCCATCATGGCAGATGAAGGTTTTAAACGTAAGCTAACCGCTATCCTAAGTGCAGATGTCGAAGGCTATAGTCGTCTCATGGGCGATGACGAAGAAGCCACTGTCAGAACTATAACATCCTACCGTGAGGTACTCACCACTCTCATCCAGCAACACAATGGCAAAGTATTGGACTCACCAGGCGACAATTTGCTGGCGGAGTTTGTCAGTGTTGTCGATGCAGTACAGTGTGCTGTGGCGGTAAGCAGGGGATAGAACTGCAATTAGAGAGCATACAGAATCGGATTATCAAAAGATAATTTCATTTTGGATAAGCTGCTTTTTTATTATAAAACACAATCCGGACATTTATCGTGATATGTGTGGCTCAATCATCTCCATAATGATATACCCAAATTTAGCTTAAGCTTGTTATTAGTTTAGTTCGTGAATTTTATAGTCATCTCAAGCACTTTCATCAGTATTATCATTATTGTCGGAATCTTCTCTTGATACTCGCAAATCATCGTTGTCGATCATCTTTTCTAAATGGGAAAGATCAGGCAACTCAGCCCAATCTTTCTCCTCAAGCTCACTGTCGTCTTCTTTATTGTCAAGGCTGTTAGCTCCTTCAAAATCCTCATCAAACCCAAGCTCAACATTTTTCGTTGTTTGCGTGGATTCATCTTCAATTACTGGAATGTCACTAACAATATTGGATTGATTAACATCTTTAGGTTCAAGTCGAGATGCCATGTCAGCTAAAGAAGGGCGAGATTCTTTATCATCTGAAAATTCCACCATTTCTTTGTGCGCTTTATTATCTTGTATTGGCCTTTCAGACTGAAATTTGCGTTCTTCAGCAAATTTGACAGGCTGCTTAAATTCATCATGCTCGAATGGGGGATGGACAATATATACGTGACGGCATTTTGAGCATCGAACCTTTGAGCCCTCTGGTTTTAACAAGCTTTCGTCCAAACGATAAGTAGTATTACACATATTGCAGGTTAATAGCATGAGATAATCTTTCACTTAATCATAATTGTTATTCTTAGCAAAGTGTCCGTTTAAATTAAACCACATCAGATCAATTCTGTTAAGACAGCAACTGATTCAAGCAAGCCTTAATGTACTTTTGAGCGATATCTATTTCGTCGATCCATCTTTGACTTGGTGTTGAATTTGTTTTCACTGAAATACGCTTTGCCGCTTCAGTTATTGCTGGCATATAAAAATCTTGTTCAACGCTGCTCATTTGTTTTTGCCCTCTTCCTGTGGAACCGCGGTCCAAATCAGTTTTGAGGCATAGTTTTAAGTCCTTCAATAGTAACTGCACTCTTTCTTTATCGGCACCGCGGAGAGGTAATTTATCCTCAACCAAAGACAGTATCTTTTCCATTTTGTCTCTGTATAAACGGAGATTTTTTATACATTCATGTTTATTAAAGCCAATCGTTTTCATAAGCCCTTCAATTTCTCCCTGGGTTTCGACCGGCAGGGACTATAACCGTCCCTTTCGGCTGGCCGCGCCTATCCTGCGGGGTCATCATTATCATAAAATTCGTCAATATTGACGATGAATCTTTGCTCACCGCGTCTTTCGCTGCGCTCAAAAGCATCAATATAGGATTTTAATATATCCATGGAGCATCCGTAAACTTTGATAATGAAGAATTTGTCCTTAAACTCACCTTTAGCGGTGCCTTGATTTCTTTTACGCAGGTTTTTATCAAGGCTAATTGCCAAATCCTCAAGATTCTCACGCAGCCAATCTGATGGTTTGTCTATTGTAAAAGTAACTTTTATCATGTCTCTCTAACTAAAAATTTACCAAAAAACCGATCATAAAACCTGGGGCCTGATTTGGTTATAAATTTTCGAAACTATCGCCCAAGTTAACTTCCAAGTTAAGTTTTCATCTTAACGGTTCTATCTCCAAAGTCCTGTGTTGGCTTCCTGGTTTCTTCATTATAATAAATTTCCAAAGTATGCTTTCCCACAGTTACAATATCATTATGTTTTAAGATTGCTTTTGTAATCTTTCCATCATTAAGGAATGTTCCGTTCGTACTGTTTAGATCCTCGACTGCATATTGATCTTTTTGTTTTATAAGCCTTGCATGCTGTTTCGAAACCGCAAGATTATCAATTTGAATATCGGTGTTCGGGCCTCTACCAATTGTTATTTCAGGCTTTTCTGTTTCGATTTTTTTTAGGACTTTGTCTTTAAACTTCAGTTCTAATTTTATCATGTTCCAATACCTATTAAGCATTAATCTTATGCGGCCTCTGCTTAATTAACATTTCAGAGCACAATATCGTGGAATCGCACTACTGTAAAAATCTGCCTATTTATTATAATTTAACATATTTCCTTTTAATTTGCGAATAGGGAAAACCATTACTATTTATCGTGTTTTCGCTGATAGGCCTTTTCAATAATCGAACAGGGGTTGGGAAGATGGGCTTTCGCATACCTAAATGACTGCTATTTCGCACAAATCTTTCGAGAGCCATATGCTTGTGAGTCGAGTAGCCCGGAGGAATTTCACCCCCAGGCCCTCACAGGTAGGGCCGAGGAATGGCGCGGTACTCTCTGAGCCCGTTTCCATATCCCTTGCAAAAATTTCCCTTCCAAAGGTGACAGCCGGTAACCGAATCAATTTCAATTTTTTCCTTTAGTTTTTCTTTGATGATTTGATTTTTTCATTTTTAGCCTCCATTTCTGCAAGCGCTTGCAGGAACGGCCGTCATCACCTCACCCCTCAAGGCTTTCCGTGTATTCCTTTCTCAGATTATAAACTTTTTTGCAGTGCTCAAAACCGTTCGCATTTTCAACGTCTGAGGTTGATGACTTCTCCTGTGTCATATTCAGCAAACCTTTCCGCCATTTCATCGGCTCTGTCTTTGTTAACAGCAATCCATGATCCGATCTCATTTCTATATTGAAAGAATTTCCTGAATGAAACGGTTTCGGGCAGCATAATTGACTTATCATCATCGGCCCGCAGATCTAATCGAAAATGTGACCATAGCCGTATAGCAAGCCTTAACTCTTCTACTGGATTTTTATTTAGTTTAGCGCAATGGTTAATAAAAGTTTTTGCAGACCCAAAGTCCCGTTTCGTAAATCCTGAGTCATAATATGTTACTTCATACTCATTGCACAGCTCTACCATTTTTTGTCGAAGTGTTTTTGCAGTCATGCATTTTGTCGCCTGTTTCTTTTTCCCCTCGTTATAACTTTTTCTCAGTTCTTCAATTTCTTTGCACTTCTCCAGACCGTTTTCAAAATCAGCTACTAAACCTGTCCGGGTTTTAGAATCCGGGCATCGTGCTTCAACCCGCTTTGCAAGACGCTCGACATTTTCAATCGGTTTAGTTTGTTTCAGTAAATAGTGAAACGCCGTTTTATAGGGCAAGGCAAACTCAATGCAATTATTTAAAAGACAAAAGCCTCGGAGCATATTGTTTGACGGCTTTCTTTCCGGTCTGTCCTCTTGCTCCTGAGTAGATCGCCTGTGCCATTGAGAATATATAACCTGTAAAATTGCGGGAAGGTTTAATCCGAAAACTGGCGTGATAATTCTCTGACGATTTTGTATAAGACGGAGTTTGACAAAATACTTTCCATATGGCGGGGAAAGCTCGGTTAAAACTCTTTTCACGGTTGCTTCTGAAAGGTTGCATCCGGCTACCGCGCTTAGTGCAAAACCCTCAATCACATCTTTTCTTTTCACAAATTCAAAGATTTTTTGGAACTGGATGGTTCTGAAAATTAAATGTTTAAAAACGAAATAAGGGGATATAGGAGTAAATTTTTCCCGGCCCTGAGAGATATCGTCTTCCAATCTGCAAAGCCCTAAAGCAATTCCCTGAGTATCGTAGCGAATCAAAACATCAAACAGGCTCCAGTAAAACTTATTCGGCCAGTTAAACGCAGCACTCAAAGGATCTGCAATTTTGTAGGGGATCGAATCTGACATAGTTTCCTCACAATGGGGGCGCGAAACAAATTCCTTGCTTCAGGTACTTCGTAGCAAGATCCATTTCCGCTGTAATGTTCTTAAAATATCTGTCTGCGTAATTTTTCCGGGCGGACGAAATTCCCGCCCGGTATCTTTCTTCTATTGTTCTTTATCTTTCTAGTGTTTCTTTATCTTCTAGTACTCTTCTAATGGCCCAAGGCGACCCAAGAATTGAAATCTTGGACCAAGGTGGTCCAACCTCGGCTAAGTCTTAGACCAAGGTGGTCCAACCGTTGGTCCAACCGTTGGCCCAAGGCGATCCAACCTCTGCGAATCCGCTATCCATCGAGTCTGATCTCATGCTCTCGCAGGAAACGCTCAATTTCACTGCGTTTATAAAGGCAGCGATTTCCGAATTTTATGTAATTTGGTCCGGTCCGGCCTGCTCTCCAGTTTGCCAAAGTGCCGCTGCTGATTTTCAGAATTTCGGCGGTCTGTTTTGGGGTCAAAGTTTCATCTAATCCATTTTGCGCTGTCATTTTTATTCACCTTTCGCTTTCAAGTGCTCATAGAGCCTTTCAAGTTTTCGTCTCACCCTCGGCCCGCCTGCATACTGTCCGTGAAGTATGCGGGAGCAATGGGAAACGCTGACGCCCAGATAATAGGCGAGCTTGTAAGTTTTGATTCCGTACTTTTGGGTTAGCTTGCGAATGGGGTGGTCTTCGGGTCCTTGCAGTTTTTCAAATTCGTTCATGGGTCTCAACTCCTTTCATTTTGAAGTCAGAGCCAGTGAGACCCATAATTGTTGACAGCGGCGGGCTTAATATGGTAGATAAAAAAATGATAGCGGTGCAGTGTATCTCTCGCTGTCAATAGGCTGCCGGGTCTCATTGGTGTGGGTTTCGGCGGCCTTCTTTATTTTGTACTCCATGTACTCCATTATTTATTGCATACCTTGCTGATGTTGTCAAGAGCTAAAATGAAATTTATACAATTATATTAGTAGCTTAGGGGCATAGGTAACTTTATTTGTCAAGATTTCCGTTTCCCCCATCCTATTTTGAATAATTTTAAATACTTGCAGTTTTCAATTTGAAAAATCATTTTTTTAGTGTCAAAAGTTTTTCTTGACATCCTTTATCCATGGGGATTTACAAAAAAACCCACCTCGAAAGACTCAGAAGTGGGTTTTTGTATCTCTTTAGAATGATTAAGAAATTATAGGGGAATTATTTTTTTAACCCCTATGTCTTTTTTCGGTGGGGTGAACAGGTTTCCGGCTAAATCGGACGCCCGCCGCAAAGCATCGTCCCGGAGGTGTGCGTATCTGGTGGTCATTGCGGGTGATTTATGAGTCAAAAGTTTCTGGAGGGTGAACAGGTCCACTTGACCGCTTGAGGCCAATCCTGAGGCATACACGTGCCTTAACCCATGCAGAGGGCGGAAGTCTGAGGGGAGCTTTGCCTTTTCCTTAATTTCGTTGACAGCTTTTTTAATGTCAGTTCGCTCCCGGCCCCCTCTTCCCGGAAAAACAAACTTGCTTTCCGTCCGGGGGTGATCCTCAAGCAGATCCTTTGCCGGATCGTTCAAAGGAATTTTCTGATCTTTTTTACCTTTCGGATCTCTGAGGGTGATAAAGCCTCTTTCAAAATCTATGTCAGACCACTTCAAGCGGAAAAGCTCGCCGCGCCTCATGCCGGTATATAAAGCGGTTAGCATGACCGGCCCCGCTTGCGGGTGATCGTCGCGTTCAATGGCCGAAAAAAGAGCGGCAAGCTGAGTCTCGGTTAAATCCTCGGTTTTCTCATTGTCAACCTCAGGCATCTCAATTGTAAAGCTCAGGCCCGGACACAGTTGACTCTTAGCTCCGAAATTAATAATCCGCCTTAGCAGTTCAAGAATATTTCGCACAGTGGCGGGGGCTTTGGTTTTCAATAGGTTTATTTTCAAGCGTTGAATGTCAAGCGGATAAAGGTCTTGAGGTTCCTTTTTCCCAAACTCCGGCCCGATATAATTATCGAATCGGTTCTGATCGTTTATAGTGTCTTTGCGGTTTGGGTTAGTTTCTTTGTAAGTCTCAAAAAGTTTTTCAATGGTATATCTGTTTTGCTCGGCTGTTTTCTCAGCCTGCTTTTCGTCCCGCCGATCTTGATTTGATTTTTTCTTTCCGGCAATTCTCAGGGACCGCTCGGTATTGGCTTGAGCGGCGGTCCAGTTATCGGTATATTGACGCCCACATTTTTCCTCAACCCGCTTTCCGTCCCTGTAATATCGAATATAATAAACTCGCTCCTTTTTTTTGGTTCCGGGAATGTTGGCTTCGAAATAAGACACGCCCGGATAATCTGTTTTAAATCGCTTTGACATATCGGCCCCCTTTCGGTTTTGGGGGGAGAAAATTTCTCTTCCCCCCATCGTCCCCCAAGATTTTCGTTTTCGGGTTAATTACCCGATGAAAATTCAAAAAAGTGGTTTCCCCCCACTCTTCCCCCCATAGATAAATTATTAGGATATTTTCAAAATTATGTCAAGTGATTTTAAAGCGTCGCTCTAATCGCTTTAGAGTCATGAGGTTAGAGGGATGGGTGATTTTTAGTGATCTAAAATGAAGTTTTGTGAAAGTGCGTGAAACAGCCCTTTTTCGGTCTCATAACCCGAAGGTCAGAGGTTCGAATCCTCTCCCCGCTACCACGATAAATTAAGGGGTTTAGTAAATTTTCTAAACCCCTTTTCATTCCATAAAAAGCATCATGCCCAACGCTATACCCAACACCCAATCCCTTTTTGGCTTGTTTTTAGGTTCTGGCCCCCTCCTCTTTTCTCTGACTTTAACTCCCATAAAATCACCTCCTTTTAGGTTTTTTATGTTCAAGGGCTTTCAAATCTAAATGGTATTTATTATCTTCTGTCCGCTTCAACAGCCATCCGCTTAACTTTTTTAGATCCCGCCTTGCGGTTCGATCAGTTACTTTTTGGTACAGCACCCTAAGGGGAGCCTCTGACAATAAGTCGTTAAGGGTAAAGGACTTTTCGTAATCTAAAAGAATAGTCAACAAATCAAATTGCCTTTGGGTGATAAGTTTATTTTTTCTTAAGAAATCATAATAATCGCGCATTGTGAATTTTCGAATAAAATAAGTGATTCTTTCTTTAATATCTTTTAGTGATTCGATAAATCCTGTCAAAACAAACTTTAAAAATGGGGTCACAGATGAATCTTTGCTTTTAATCGAATTTGAAAAGGCCCAAAAATAATCATCTATATTCTGATAGTAAAAGTTTGAGAGCATCACCGGAACATACTTGATTCCACCAGTGCGCAGTACGAGGGCTTCAGCAAATCTAGCTGTACGCCCATTACCGTCACTGAAAGGATGGATAAGGCCTAAGTAATAATGTGATAAAGCAGCACGGATAGGTTGATCTAGGGCTAATACTTCATCGCTATTAATCCATTCTATAAAAGCTTTCATTAACGTCTTTATGTCCTTGAGGTTTTTAGGAGGGGTATAAATTCCGCCATGTTGTCTGTCCCCTACCTTGACCAAGTTATTTCGATAATTACCCGGAATGTTATATTCATCTTCAATATTAAACGTTATAGTTTTATGAATCTGTCTAATTAAATCCTCATGAAGTAAAGGCGGTCCTTCCATCGTCTCCAGTGATCCAATCATATCGTACACATTTTTTAGATTTTTAATTTCTTGTTCAGCCCGTTCTTTTATATGAATATCATTAGTATCTGAAACAATCTGGCCAACCCTTTCCTCGGTTAGGGGATTCCCCTCTATCGCAGCTGTGCCGAAAATAGAATGTCTAATCAAATCCTGTTCCATATTGGTGGCTAAATCCGGTAGTATAGGTAAATCCTTTACAGTTTCATAAAGAATTTGTGCTTCAATTCGAAGGGGCTGCAGTTCTCGAACAGAAAATTTACGACTAAAAACAAATTTTCCCGACTTAAATGTCATAACCTTTTTTACATATATATTGTCCATGTTTTTGTCACATATTTAATTAATTATATTAAATGCTTATGTTGATATAATACTAATGCTTGTCACTAAATTTGTCAATACTTTTGTCCTTAAATTTTACACTTTTTGGATTCGCTCGCGGGCAGGGACTAGGCTAGCCCGTTTGAGTTAATTAAAGACTGTTTGACCTTTAAAGAAAATTGCCATATTTCCAAGTAGGCGCGGTTTTCATCTGTGCGGATGCGGTGCTCCGTATGTAGGCCAGGACCGCGCCAATAGTCCTCTTTTTTAAATCTGGCCTGCTTCTCCCCAGAGGATAGATGCGGCCGGGGGTCCACGCCTTAAAACAAGGATCGCAACCCCCAACCCCACGGTTTACCATTCCCTTCAAAAATTAATGCCCTAACTCACCAGTAGTGACCCCTTTTCAGCCCGTGTACGCCATTTAAAAACACACTATATGTCGCTTACCCCGAAAAATCGCTCTCATCGGACAGTGGCGGATTCTAATCGGGCATTCCGCTAAAGCCTCCAGTCTCTGTCAGAATCCACCTCTTTTTTAGTTTCTTCAATAGGAGCTTTTTCCTCAGTTTTCCCGGAAACCTTTTCCCTATCAATTGCAGCTCCTTCAATTTCCTGTTTTAGCAATCGGACCAAATAACGAACTGCTAAATTTAAATTAATTATTTCTTTTCTAATTTTGGAAATTGCCAGCACAACATAAATTATGACTGCGATAATCAACGCAAATAATACGACAGAGCCAATCTCAACTTCCAATGGAGACAAACCTGTTGCGGTAGCAATTTTTTGAAAAACAGTGATTGTTTCCGATGTTGGCATCTTGCCCCCCCTTTTTTATTGGTTTTCATCTTAACACCCTATCGGACCCATAACACATGCTATGAGTCCTGCACAATGTTAAGGTGGTTCACTATTCTCTTCAATACTGTACCCTCTCATCAGCTCCTTTTCATCTATGCCATATATTTCGTTAAGAGCCTCCATGACCCGCCGGTTTTCTTTTTTCTGCCTTGCAACCATAGAGTGAGATTCTAGGGACGCCTATGATTTTATGCGTTTCGTAGTTCAACTAGAGAAAAGAACGGTGGCAGCACACCCACAATTTTGACAAACCAGGCCAAGGCAGGCAAGCCTTGCCAGATTAAGCCGGAAAACGACAACTCAAGGCCCCAGGAGGACGATCCAAGCCGGAAAACGACAAGTCATGGTACAGTAAAGAGGCGGATATCCATAATTTATGGGATAACGGTGTTGATTTGTTGCGTTTCTTGGAAAAGGGGGATGTTATTGAATTTTTCAGTTTAATTGAAGGCGAACGCCTGAAGTCAACAGAAGAGCCCATGTCGGAGGCAGGTGATGCAGCAGTCATGAACACATGCATCTTTTTATTATTCGACAAAATTGCATAAAAACATGACCGTCTCTCTTTTCTCCTGCTGTAATTAAATAACCAAAAAATTCTCATCTACTTTGATGCAAGATTCAGGTATTAGGTTTCAACTCTGGCAAGAAGGATCGCAGGCATTGAAAAACACGATTTTTATGTGATCGCCCATTAGATATCAACATTTTTCATAAACTAACGATCATCTCAATGTATCTGCTATTTTTGCGCTAAGCTCCGACCACATTATGTAGATGTCCGCGATTTCTTTTCAGTTAGCAGTAAACAAATTCTTGGCCGAACGATAAATTCACTCTTGACACTATTATCTATTTCATGGCACATTCCTATTTAGGAATTAATTCTTATTTAGAGCCTAAGCGATGAAGATCAAGAAACAAGAAATCGAGAGGCGTATGGGCCGCTTCAATGAGGTTTGCCGAAACTCTGGCGTGAAGCTAACGCATCAGCGCATGGAAATTTTCCGTGAAGTGGCGCAGACCGGCGACCACCCAGAGGCAGAGAGTGTTTGCAAAGGCGTTCGCGAACGAATGCCGACAATTTCCTTGGACACGGTATACAGAACCCTCTGGCTCCTCAGAGATCTTGGTCTAATCAACACGCTTGGGCCTCCCCGAGAACGGACCCGCTTCGATGCGAATCTGAGCCACCATCACCACTTTGTGTGTATTCGGTGTGGGCTGACGCGGGATTTTTACAGCGATGAACTCGACGAGCTAAAGCTACCAGAATCGGTGAAAGATTTTGGCTACGTGGAAACGACGCAGGTAGAAGTCAAAGGTGTCTGTCTCAAATGCGCTGTCGGGGGGAAAGAGCCAATTTGATAATTTTAAGAAAAAGGAGGTACAGTCATGGGAAAGAAACTAACTAACAACGTAGGCGCGCCTGTCGTTGACAATCAGAATGTGATGACTGCCGGACCACGCGGTCCGATGCTGCTTCAGGACGCGTGGTTTCTGGAAAAGCTCGCTCATTTCGACCGTGAGGTCATCCCGGAACGCCGTATGCATGCCAAGGGCTCAGGCGCTTACGGCACCTTCACCGTCACGCACGACATTACCGAGTATACCAAGGCGAAGATCTTCTCCGAGGTCGGCAAGAAGACCGAGCTGTTCCTCCGCTTTTCCACGGTTGCCGGTGAACGTGGGGCGGCCGACGCCGAGCGTGACATCCGCGGTGTCGCCATGAAGTTTTACACCGAAGAGGGCAACTGGGACTTGGTGGGCAACAATACACCGGTGTTTTTTTTGAAGGATCCGCTCAAGTTCCCCGACCTCAATCACGCCGTGAAACGGGATCCTAAGACCAATATGCGCAGTGCTCGCAACAACTGGGACTTCTGGACCTCACTGCCCGAATCATTGCACCAGGTCACGATCACCATGAGCGAGCGGGGCATCCCGTACTCTTACCGTCACATGAACGCTTACGGTAGCCATACCTTCAGCCTGATCAATGCGAAGAATGAGCGGGTCTGGGTTAAGTTCCATCTGAAGACCCAACAGGGCATCAAGAACCTCACCGACGAGGAAGCCGAGGCAATCGTCGGCAAGGATCGAGAGAGTCACCAGCGCGATCTGTTTGAAAGCATCGGAAACGGTGATTTTCCTAAGTGGAACATGAAAATCCAAGTGATGCCTGAAAAGGATGCTTCCAAGTGCCCCTTTAATCCATTCGACCTGACAAAAGTCTGGCCACACAGTGATTATCCGCTCCTCGATGTGGGGGTGCTCGAATTGAACAAAAACCCTGAAAATTATTTTGCCGAGGTTGAGCAGTCAGCCTTCAATCCCGCCAATATCGTCCCCGGAATCGGTTTTTCACCCGACAAGATGTTGCAAGGCCGCCTCTTTTCCTACGGTGATGCTCAGCGTTATCGCCTTGGTGTCAACCATCACCTGATTCCGGTCAACCAAGCACGCTGCCCTGTTCATGGCTACCATCGCGATGGTGCTATGCGGGTGGATGGCAACTACGAAGGGACCCTCGGCTACGAACCTAACAGCTATGGTGAATGGCAGGAACAGCCTGATTTCCGTGAACCGCCACTGGACCTTGAAGGAGCAGCCGACCACTGGAATCACCGGGAGGACAATGATGATTATTATTCTCAACCCGGCAATCTTTTCCGTATGATGAATTCTGAGCAGCAAAAGGCTCTTTTTGGGAATACTGCCCGAGCAATGGGTGACGCCCCAAAAGAAATTAAGATTCGCCATGTTGGAAACTGTATGAAAGCCGACCCAGCTTATGGGGAAGGAGTAGCTAATGCTTTGGGTATCCCAATGAGCGAAGTTACTAAATAACTTAGCCTTAATGGACTGCGACATTACAATATAAGACGATCAACATCGTATAATCAGATTTCTGTATGAGAAAGCGTGGGCTGATTCTAAAGTCCACGCTTTTTTATTTTAAAGGCTATACAAGATATTGTGGTTATAGAATCTGGTGCAAAACCGGTGATTACTCCAACAGAGATTCAAAATTATGCCTGTCAAAAAACCTTTGATATTTCATAAGCGATATGCATTCGCCTGAATGTTTGGATACCATTATGGATTCCGAACTATCAAACAATAGTGAGATTATTGCTTCGGGGCAAGGGTTAGCGAAACCATTGATTTGCCGGACTGACCCGAACCGATGTTAACAATCACATTGTTCGATCCTTTTTCACCCATAAGAGATGAATTCCCCTGTTGCTTGACTTCGGCCAAAATTGTCCAGCCGTTAGCCGTCAATTCCTTTTTATAATACTCAAATATCGAATCCGGGTTGTCGCCAACTTCCATCACCACCATGACAGCTCCAGAAACGTTCATGGTCTGGACGATTTTGGCTTTGGGATAAGGTGCAATTTCCTTTTTCAACTCTTGGGGATATTCCATCCCGGAAAAGGCCACATTCATAGAGAGGGCAAAAAACACTAAAACAGCACAAATTATGATTTTTTTTGACATAATGACCTCCTATTCGAAATTAATTGTTTGCGCTTATACCGCCTGCCAACGTTACGGCCTTCAACTGACATTCCTCATCCAAAAAGGCCAGGCGGACTAAAAAATCTTGGATCTACCCTTTTTATGGTCGAGCCGGTAGATACATTGAGTTATGTTAATCTAAGAAAGCCTCAGATATGTAGGGTTATCAAATGACAGGGAAATACACAACTTGCAATACGAAATGATAGGGGGGGACGCCTATGATTTTATGCGTTGCGTAATTCAACTAGAAAAAAGAACGGTTGCAGCACACCCACAATTTTGACAAATCAGGCCAAGGCAGGCAAAGGAGTCATGCCGGAGGCAGGCAAGCCATGCCAGCTCATGCCATAGGCAGACAAGTTAAGCCGGAAAACGACCCGTCTTCGCTCTGGCGAGCTTCGCCGCGGCACGCCCGTCTATCCTTCCTTCGTAGCAGGCTACTGCGGAGAACGGACGCTCTGACCTGCCGCGCCGAAGCTATTCAAGCGTAGGCGGGTGAGCTACGCCGCGGGAGGCGATCCAAGCCGGAAAACGACAAGTCGGTACTCATTGACCATCCTTTGCAATTGTATTATATAGAACCCATCTCTAATTCATCTATAAGCGGAAATCTTACATTTAAATTGGGGCGAAACCCCTAATCCGGATAAACCGGAACAAATTGCCACCAAGGCACCAAGACACAAAGCGAAACGCGTAACTTTTTGGTTAATATTCATCTTTGCGCCTTTGTGTCTTGGTGGCGAAAATGTTTTGCCATTAAATGCGCACAATCCACAATTAAGACTCTAACTTATAAAAGGATCTTGTATTATGGCCGATGCCAAGCGTTCAAGTCCGAAAGACGACAAAAACAGGCGTTCAGGTTTAGATCGCAGGTGGATTATTGCACCCCATGACGGCCCCGAAAGGCGAAGCGGCAAAGACAGAAGAACCGAATTGGAAAACGGCGATGTGATCGTGGTAGACCATGAAATTGCGACGATCCAGGATCTTTTGATGGCCAATTCCATGCAACTGGATGCCATTGCCCAGCTGCTAATTGAAAAGGGCCTATTTTCCAAAGAAGAGCTCTTTGATATGCTCAAGCGCATTCAAAAGGAATACCAAAAAACGGGAAATATTGAAGATTAAAGCAGCATGATTCGCAAATTCATTTCAGGGGGCCAGACGGGCGCCGACCAGGCTGCTCTTGATGCCGCCATAAAACTGGACATCCCGCATGGCGGCTGGATTCCAAAAGGCCGTTTAACTGAAAATGGCCCCTTGCCTAATAAATATAAATTGGCGGAAATGCCCGACACCAGTTACGTGCTGAGAACAGAACAGAATGTTATCGATTCGAATGGCACCTTAATTATCAGTCATGGCAATTTGAGCGAAGGCTCGGACTATACACGCAGAATGGCCATCGAGCACCATCGCTCCTGGCTTCATATCGATTTAAATAAAACGCCTGCCTTTAAAGCCGCAACCTTGATTCTTTCCTGGATCGAAGAAAACACCATCGAAATTTTAAATGTCGCCGGGCCGCGGGCAAGCAAAGATAGTCAAATTTATCGAGCGGTTTTAAAGTTAATCGAAAGTGTCCACTATATGGAACTGATGAACACGGCCCGGCCCGAGGAGATATCGTGAAAACATTTCGATTACGTCAACCGCTAAAATACCGGCCGTTTTGGATTCGAGTTGCGCTTTTTATGTTTACCACGGTGCTTTTATCATCCTGGTTATTTGCCGGAGAGGCGCCAAAAGAAAAGGATGTAAATCAAGCCGCTGAGCAGATTCAGATCGTTGCCGATAAATTGATCACCAACAATGCGGAAAAGTTTGCGGAATTTGAGGGAGACGTGCGGGCCAGTCAGGGAAATATGGTGATTACTTCAGAGCGCCTCCGAATTTATTATAAAGATGATCCGGATCGCAATGAAGATCAAACCGGCAGCCAGGAGTCAATAAAACGGGTTGTCGCCAGCGGCAACGTGGTGGTAACATCTGAAAAGTACAAGGCCGAAACCGATCGGGTTGAATACGACCTGGATACGCGGGTGCTTGTTCTTATCGGTGAAAATTCGACCGTGACGAGCGGGAAAAATATTTTAAGCGGATCAAAAATTACGGTCAATCGGGAAAATGGGCAAATAAAAGTTGAAAGTAGCCCGCAGAAACGGGTTAAGGCCGTTTTCTATCCGAAAGAAAAGGCTTCGAACCAAAACACGAAAGAGTAAGGATCGATTCTCTTTCGTGTTTTAGAAATTTCTCTCCGGAGATTTAAGTTTTCAGCCGGCGTAACTTCTGTAAATTTTTATACTTGAGCATCAGATCAATCCATTGGTGGAATAAGGGCGCCAAATCCTCAACTGGCCGGTTGCCGGTTGTATTTAACTTTCTTTCCGCCTCCGCCAGAGCCTCGAGGTAATCAATCCGCTCGGGTTCCAGTCGCAGTAAATGGCGATAAATTTCAGCAGTCTTATCCCAGTGTCCCTGGTCAGCATAAACCTTTGCCATTGTGCCCGTATAAAAGTCGGTTTCTTTTTCCATCTTTTTCTTACCTGAATATTATCAGTGAAATCTGTGAAATCTGCTAATAAGTAATTGTAAAAGGATTCTAACGCCTATGGTTCCGGCAAACCCTGGGGTTTCAGAATCAGCTCATCTTCTCCGACCATACCCAGTTCCTGTCGTGCGACATTTTCAATATATTTCGGATCATGCTTTAACCGATCGATTTCAACACTCAGGGAAAGATTTTTGCGGGTCAGCTGTTCACTTTTTTCAGCCAGCTGATCCCTTTCATTTTTAAGGGTATTTAAATCAATTAAACCATGCTCACCGAAGATGATAAAAAATAGCAGTGAGAACAGCAGCACAACGGCGATGGATAAGAAGACACCTTGCTTTCTCGTCATTTTTTTCCTATTCCCTTTTTAACTTCGGCAACCACATTCGTAAATTCCGGACTTTTGATGATATACGAGCAGGCCCCGAAAACAATCAGGCCGATCATCACACAGGCCACTAATCCTGTAACCAGCTCGATGAAAGTGCCCCCTTCTGTCGGAATGAGCAGCCGCGCAACAGCCCAGACAACTGTGCCCATGAATGCAGCACTGCCCAGTGTTTTACAGGCAGATTGCGCAATGCGTCTCCATCCCAGGGAGCCGAGCTTCTTGCGCAAGGCATGCACAAGCAACCCAAGGTTCAAAACCGACGCAAGCGATGTCGCCAGCGCGAGCCCGCCGTGGTCCAACGGTCTCATTAAAACGATTCCCAGCACAATATTGGCCAGGATGGAAACCGTCGCCATAATCATCGGCGTACGCGTATCCTTGAGCGCAAAAAAAGTTGCGGCAACGATCCGGACTGCCGAAAAGGCCCATAGACCTATAGCATAGTATAAAAGCGCCCTGGCAGTCAACCGAGCAGCCTGCAGACTGAATTCGCCTCTCTGAAATAATAGGGTGATGATCGGCTCTCTTAAAATGATTAAACCCACCATGGACGGAATGGTCAGAAATAGCGTTAATCTTACGGCATGGCCAAAGGTATCTTTTAACGCTTCAATATCCCCCAGGGTTGCCTGCCGGGATAGACTGGGTAAAACAGCCGTTGCCGCAGCAATAGCGAAAATACCGAGGGGAAACTGAACCAGGCGATCCGCAAAATATAGAATCGTTACACTGCCCTCCTGTAAGAATGACCCCAGAAGCGTTCCAACCAGAACATTGATCTGGTAAACAGCTCCACCGAGGATAACCGGCGGCATTAGCTGACCGATTTTTCTTAAACCGGGATGAAAGATTTTCGTTTTCTGCCGCAAAATGAATCCTTTTCTGACCAGAGCGGGGAGCTGCAGCGCAAGTTGTAGAATTCCGCCTGCCAGCACACCGACGGCAAGCCCCAATACCGGTTTCGAAAGGTGCGGGCACAGGAAAAATACCGAAGCAATCATCGCCAGATTCAGCAAAACCGGCGCCAGGGCAGGAGCTGCAAAGTGCCCGAATACATTTAGAATCCCCATGCATAATGCCACCAGACCGATAAAAAAAATATAGGGAAACATAATGCGCGTAAGCGTAATGGTGAGAGATATTTTCCCGGGCGAGTCCATGAATCCGGGAGCAATGATTTTTACGATCAGGGGGGATAGGATTATGCCGCCTATGGAAACAGCCACCAGTATGATGGACAATACCCAAAGGGCAGATCTTGCAAGTCTAAAGGCTTCATCCTTGCCATCCTTTGCAAGATAGTCCGTCAATACGGGCACAAAAGCATTACTGATGGATCCTTCTCCTAAAAGCTTTCTGAGAAGGTTGGGTATCCTGAAAGCCGCGATAAATGCATCTGAATTCAAACCGGCGCCAAAATACCAGGCGATGACCGCATCGCGAATATAGCCCAGAGTGCGGCTGAGCAGCGTCGCAGCCCCAACGACGCCGGCTGCCTTAATCACCTGGGATTTTTCGGACATAGCTAAATTAGTAGAAAACTTCTTGACATATTAAGTTTCGTTCTATAATAAAGATAGTTTATTATTACATAGGATGAGCGTTTCAAATTTTAGAAAATGCGGAAAAATTTTTAATTTTAAGGAGTCGGCACCTTGGCAAATCATAAATCAGCTGAAAAACGCGCCCGTCAAAACGAGAAACGACGGGTTCGCAACAAAGCGGTGAAAACCAGAATAAAGCACGCAACCAAAGAAGTTCGCCTGGCATCCGGTGAAGCGGCAAAGGAAGAAGCCTTGGCTAAACTGAATGCGGCTCAATCCATTATTGACAAAGCGCTCAAAAAAGGTGTGATACACAAAAAAACCGCTGCCCGGAAGATATCCCGCCTTTCCAGACTGGTGAACACGATTATCGTGTTTTAAGCATCGATCATTTCTCACACGCATTTAGAAATCATCGCTAAACCGATTGACGGTCCTCTCGGCGATGCGTTTCGAAAGCACCCGGATTGCATTCCTGCGGTTTGCGTCCGTGCGTTCCGTATCCGTATCCACAAGGTACTCTTCAAAATCCGAAAGGCCTTTGGCAGTCCATACCGTACTGCCGTCTTTTTGGGTCAATTTCAAATCAACCGTAACGGTAACGCGCCGCTCACCGGCTACATCCGGTTTGCTGACAGAGATAGTGCTTATGGTTACCCGGTCGACAAAGCCGCTTAAGACCACATCGGCATCATCGATGCCACTCGCCAGTTGATCGGTTTTGCGCAAGGTCAGTTCGGATAAAAACGCGGCGGTTAAAATGCTTTCGACACCGGTCTCCTGTGTTTTGTTTTCCAGAACCTTTACGAAAAGACGCTCGGTATCTCCCGGAAATCCCCCCTCTTCCGCAAAGCGGTACCCGCAGGTACTACACAGCACTGCAATTAAAATGATTATTAAGCTGAACTTGCCTTTGTTCAAACCCATCTCCCCGGTGTCAGGTCGCAGTGTTCAGGTGTCAGGTGTCAGAAATATGTAACGGTTTCAGGTGTCAGTGTTCAGGTGTCAGAATTGATGGAGCTGACACTTCGTGTGAAACTTCATCTTTAAAATGCAAAACCGAAGTAGGGCCGGACTCCGTGCCGGCCAGGAAACGGCGGCCACAGAGGGCCGCCCTACTGACACCTGACACCATAACCCTAGACAACAATATTGACCAGCTTGCCCTTGACGTAAATAACCTTTTTTAGCGCTCTGCCATCTATAAATTTCTTTATGCGTTCATCTTCAAGAGCGATCTGTTTGATGGTCTCTTCATCGGCATCGGTCGCCACTGAAAACTTGCTTCTCAGCTTGCCGTTGACCTGAATCACAATTAACAGGTCATCCTTTTCGAGGGCCTCTTCCAGATAAGAAGGCCACGGCGCCAGCAAAATACTGGAGGTGTTGCCCAGCGCTTCCCACAGCTCTTCGGTAAAATGCGGTACGATGGGCGACATCAGCAGTGCCAGGGTTTCTATGGCAAAGCGCATCACCGGAATCTGCTGCGGATTGCTCTCGGTTTCTTCGATGGCGGACATCGTGTTAAACAGCTCCATAACGGCACTAATGGCCGTATTAAAATGGTAGCGATTCTCGATGTCCCGGGTAACCTTCATTATGGTTTGGTGCGTCTTTTTATAAAGATCCCTTACGGCACCGTCCAGAGCGGCAGGGCTGCCGTCAAAAGGAGCCGCATCCTTTACCCGATCCATCCACCCGGTCGTCAGGCGCCACACTCTGTTTAAAAAACGGAAACCGCCTTCAACGCCATGCTCGCTCCATTCCAGATCCCGTTCAGGCGGTGCGGCAAACAGGCAAAAAAAGCGAGTGGTATCCGCCCCGTATTTTTCCAGAAGAATGTTCGGATCGATAACATTCTTTTTGGATTTAGACATCTTTTCAACACGGCCCACGGTAACGGGCCCGTCACAATGGGTGCAGTAACGATTGGCGTCGACAATTTTGACTTCCTCGGGAAGCAGATAGCCATGTTTGGGACAGAAAACGGTTTCTTGGCAGACCATCCCCTGGGTCAACAGCCGCGTGAACGGTTCTTTAAAATCAACCAGTCCCTGGTCGTTTAGAACACGGGTATAGTACCGGGAGTAAAGCAGGTGCAAAATGGCGTGCTCAACACCGCCGATATACTGATCAACCGGCATCCAGTAATCCACCGCCTTTGAATCAAACATGCCCCGGTCAAAATCCGGACTGCAATAGCGGTCGAAATACCAGGATGATTCGACAAATGTATCCATGGTGTCGGTCTCACGACGCGCATTCGGGCGATCGCATCGGGGACAGTCCACCTTTACAAAGGAATCCAGCTGGGGCAAAGGAGACTTGCCGCCTTCCTGCAACTCAACATCTTCCGGCAGCACGACCGGAAGATCTTCTTCCGGAACCGGCACAACGCCGCAGGTGTCGCAATAAACGATGGGGATCGGAGCGCCCCAGTAGCGTTGCCTTGAAATGCCCCAATCCCGCATTCGAAAACTGATTTCCTTTTGACCCAGATTGTTTTTCTCCAGAAAACCGGCAATTTCTTCCATCGCCGTTTTATTATCCAGGCCGTCAAATTGACCGGAATTCACCATAATGCCTTCCCCAACATAGGCTTCAGACAGGGTTTCCGAATCCAGGTCTTCATCCGGGGGCTTGACGACAACGATAATGTCCAAACCGTATTTTTTGGCAAAATCAAAATCACGTTGATCATGTGCCGGTACGGCCATTACCGCACCGGTCCCGTATTCCATCAGGGCAAAGTTGGCCGTATAAATCGGCATGCGGGCGCCGGTTAAGGGATTAATGCAATGCACACCGAGAAATACCCCTTCTTTTTCATTGCCTTCCACAGCTCTGGCGGATCGGTCCTGCAGCGACATGCGATCAACAAACTCCATCACCTGTTTTTCCTGGGGCGTTGCCCTGGAAAGTTCAACGATCAGCGGATGTTCCGGCGCCAGGCACATAAAGGTTGCACCGCAAACGGTGTCGTGGCGGGTGGTAAATACCGGGATGATGTTATCGCGGTCTTCAACCGCAAAACGAATTTCAGCCCCGAAGCTTTTACCGATCCAGTTTTTCTGCATGGTGGTTACTTTTTCCGGCCACCCGGGCAGCTGATCAGAATGCGCCAGCAGATCGTCGGCATAATCTGTGGTGCGGAAAAACCATTGCCACAGTTTTTTCTGGCGAACCTGCTGACCGCAGCGCCAGCACAAACCGGCTTCTACCTGCTCATTGGCCAGAACCGTCTGGCAGGACTCACACCAGTTCACAAACGATTCTTTGCGATAGGCCATTTTTTCCGCGTACATTTTGAGAAAGAGCCATTGCTCCCATCGATAGTATTCGGGCCGGCAGGTCGCAATCTCCCGATCCCAGTCATATGAGAAACCCAGCGTTTTCAACTGGGAACGCATGGCATCAATATTGGCATATGTCCATTTGGCCGGGTGGGTATGATTTGCGATGGCGGCGTTTTCAGCCGGCATGCCGAAGGCATCCCAGCCCATGGGATGCAACACATTAAACCCGCGCATTCGCTTGTAACGGGCCACAACATCGCCAATGGTATAGTTGCGGACGTGTCCGATATGAATCTTCCCGGAAGGATATGGAAACATCTCCAGAAGATAGTATTTTTCTTTGCCGGGATCTTCTTTGGCTTTGAAGAGTCCGGTCGACTCCCAGTAAGCCTGCCACTTGGGTTCAATTTTTCTTGGATCGTATTTCTCGTCCATCACTGTTACCTGCCTTATTGCGAATTCACTAAATAAAACTTCCCCGAAGCTCATTTCCGAACCTCAGGGAAAAATTATTTCTACCTTTTTTCATGCCACAAAATGATAACAATATCAAGGCTGTCAGTCAACTCACCGCAGGCGGGAGGTATCTGACAAGTAAAAAGTACTCCTGAGCGATAAAGCCGTTATGGCCAGAAGGTTTTCAGCCAGAAATCATTTGACTTGTTATTGACAATTGCATATTCAAGCAAATACAAAAGTTAGGGACTCCGCCCCAATTGGAATGGTGGAATTCCAGAGAGTTGTAATAACCGGTAGTAGATGTTGCAAGGAATTTCTTTATGAGTATAAAAATCCTTATTAATGCGATTGATCCGGAAGAATGCCGGGTCGCCAAGGTCCAAGCAAAGAATCTGGAAGAATTTTATATCGAAAGCGCTTCCCGGGAGATCACCCAGGGCAATATATATAAAGGAACGATTTCACGGATCGAGCCAAGCCTTCAAGCGGTTTTTGTGGACTACGGTGCCGAACGGCACGGCTTTTTACAGCGCCATGAAATACACAGCGACTATTTTCAAGAAAGTCAAGGCGGAAAACATTCAATAGAAAAGATGGTCAAGCGCGGGCAGGAAGTTATGGTGCAGGTCACCAAGGAGCCGTTTATGAAAAAGGGCGCCATGCTGACAACCTACATCTCTTTGGCAGGCCGCTTCCTGGTGTTGATGCCCGGAAGTGATAAAGGCGGGATTTCTCGAAAGATCGATGATGAAGATGAGCGCAGTCGCCTCAAGGAGTTGATGGATAAATTAAAGCCCCCGGAAGGTTTCGGTCTAATCGTCCGGACCGTTGGTGTTAACTGCACCAAAACCCTCATGTCCCGCGATTTAAGATACCTGCTGCGTCTTTGGAAAACCATCAAAAAAAGCGTAATGAAGGAACCGGCGCCGTCACTTCTTTATCAGGAAAGACACCTCGTTCTAAGGTCGATCCGTGATTACTTTACGCCGGAGGTGGGCGAAATTCTAATCGATGACCCTGCTGTATTCCAGGAAGTAAGGGACTTCATCAAAATCATTTCCCGCAAACACCATAAAATCGTCCGATTATATAAAGGCGCCAAGCCGATTTTTACTCAATTTGGAATCGAAAACCAGATTGCGACCATATTTGAAAGCCGGGTCACTTTAAAATCGGGAGGCTCCATTGTCATCGAACAAACCGAAGCCCTGGTGTCCATTGATGTAAATTCCGGCAAAGCCACTCATGAAAAATCGATCGAAAAAACAGCATTTCTTACCAACTTGGAGGCGGCTGAAGAAGCCGCCCGACAGCTGCGGCTAAGAGACCTGGGCGGCCTCATTGTCATTGATTTCATTGATATGAAAGAGCCAAAGCACCGTTCAGAAGTTGAGCGCCGGCTGCGGACCGTTGCCAACGAGGACAAAGCCAAAACAAAAGTGGGGAAAATTTCAAGATTCGGATTGCTGGAAATGTCCCGCCAACGGATCCGACCTTCAATCGAATTCGGCAGTTTTCATCCCTGTCGCTATTGCCGGGGTAAAGGACTGGTTGCATCCACAGAGACCCTCGCAGTCGGCTTTCTTCGAAAACTCAGTTTAGAAACCCTTAACCCGGGAATTGCCTCCGTAAAAGGGGTCGTACCGGTAAATGTCGCCGAATATCTTTTAAATAAAAAACGCAAAGAAATTGCAGAGTTGGAAGAACGGCGTAACCTGAGTGTCGAAATTGAAGGCGACCTATCAATGACACCGGGAGACAGCAAGTTTATTTATACCGACCAAAAAAAATAATTCGGTGTTTAGAAATTATTTTTGTGCATTATGTGGCAAAAAATTTTATTAGGCTATTTTCCCTATCTTCAAATGATTGAATATTTTCGATTGAATATTGAATATTTAAGGTCCGCGGCGGATCAATTTTGAAAAGACCTATAATAAAAATGACGGAGCGACACGCGGCGCCTGCGCTGCGCAAGCGATTTCCACAAATATTCAATTTTCAATATTCAATAGTCAATTCCCCGATAAACCGGGATTTCCGCTTCGCTCCAACCGGCTTGTCCGGGTTAGGGGTCAAAAGTTCGATATTGACAGCATTTTTATATTGCTGTATCTATCCTCATTTTGATTCGAGATAGCGCTCCAATCATAATAGCTGACGCGCGAGTGAAAGCTGAATATTTTGTATCTCAAATAAAGGAGGTATTATTTTGATTAATATTGCATATGCAATGGGTGGCGGCGGAGAAGGTGCCGCAGGATTTGGTGGATTTATCCCGATCATCCTGATGTTTGTTATTTTTTATTTCCTATTGATCCGACCCCAGCAAAAAAAGCAAAAGGATCATCGCAATATGGTATCGAACCTGAAAAAGGGAGACCGAATCATCACCAGCGGTGGCTTGCACGGTCGCATAACCGGAATAGACGACCAGACATTAACCGTAGAAATAGCAGACAAAGTACGGGTAAAAGTTGCCCGCTCCAATGTGTCGGGTATGGTTCAGCCGGCTTCCCAGCCGCAACCGGAAAAAAAATAGCCCGCAAGAATCCACAGTCGGTTCAATTCGAATTCGATTTACGGTTGTAAAATGGTTGAATGCTTAAACGGTTCGATGAAATGGCTGTTTAAGCGTTCAACCATTTGTCTATTTGGAGATTATTTTTAAGAAGGAAGGCAGCATTGAAAAAATTTTCATGGAAACTGATTTTGGTCTTTGCGGTTATCGTCGCAGCCGTTATTCATGTGCTCCCGACATTTGAACCGGGTTTATGGCCGCACAAACAGATAAACCTGGGTCTTGATCTTCAAGGCGGAATGCACCTGGTACTGGAAGTCGACACTGCCAAAGCTGTGGAGGGCCAGGTTGAGCGCATTGCACAGGAAATCCGGGACCAGCTCAGAAAAGAGCGGCTTCGCAAAGTTTCCCTTAACCGCATCGATGGAAATAAAATATCCGCAACAATTCAAGACCCGCAAATTCTCGAAAAATTTAACGCACTTTTAAAAGCGGATTTTGATTTTCTGAAGCGCTCCCCACGGACGGAAAGCGGCGCCTCAATAATAATTCTTGAGATACCCGCAGCGGAAGCCGAAAATACAAAAAGGCTGGCGGTCGATCAGGCGCTCGAAACGATCCGCAATCGCATCGACCAGTTCGGCGTGGCAGAGCCCGATATCCGCCGCCAGGGAGAAAAGCGGATACTGATTCAGCTGCCGGGTATCAAAGACCCGGACCGGGCCAAGGATTTGATCGGACGAACCGCCCTTTTAGAGTTCAAACTGGTAGATGACACCCAGGATGTCAATACGGCAGTGAAAGGCAATGTGCCTGCCGGAAGGGAAGTTCTCTATCGGGTAGACGAGGACCCTGACACCGGCAATATTACAAAAGTGCCCTTTCTTCTGAAAAAGCGGACTCTTTTGACCGGTGCCAATCTGACCAATGCGCGGGTCGACTTTGACCAGTTCAATATCCCTCATGTATCCATTAACTTTGACAAAAAAGGGGCGCGCGATTTTGAACGCATCACCGGCGATAACGTAAACAAGCGGCTGGCGATTGTCCTGGACGACACCGTTGCATCAGCGCCGGTCATCCAGGAAAAGATTGCCGGCGGTCAGGCCCGCATTACCGGCGACTTCACGCTGGATGAGGCTAAAGATCTGGCCATCGTGCTGCGGGCGGGTGCCCTGCCGGCTCCGGTTAACATACTGGAAGAACGCACGGTTGGGCCTTCCCTTGGGGCGGACTCCATCCGCAAAGGTCTGCTTTCGATGTTGATCGGGGGTATTCTGGTTGTCCTGTTTATGGTCGTTTACTACAAAGGCGCCGGGGTAATTGCCGATGTCGCCCTGATACTGAACATCATCCTGATTGCCGGCGGTCTGGCTGCTGCCGGGGCCACTTTAACACTTCCGGGAATTGCCGGTATTATTTTAACCATCGGTATGGCGGTAGATGCCAATGTGATTATTTTTGAACGAATCCGGGAAGAACTGACGTTGGGACGAACAGTCCGCGCTGCAGTAGATGCCGGCTTTAAACGCGCCACCTTGACGATTCTGGATGCCAACGTGACCACACTGATTGCCGCCATCGTGCTTTTTCAATTCGGAACCGGTCCGATTAAGGGATTTGCGGTAACCCTGAGCCTGGGCGTAATTGCAAGCCTTTTTACAGCCCTGGTGCTCTCCCGTCTGGTATTTGATTACATCCTGGGGAGCCGCAAGGTTAAAACACTCAGTATATGAGGATTTTTCATGCGATTTATAAAACCTGACATTAACATTGAATTTATCGGCAGAAAAAAAATCGCCTTTTTCCTGTCCATTGTCTGTATCGCCATCAGCGTTCTGTCACTTATTATTCACAAAGGACCCCGTCTCGGCGTCGATTTCGCCGGCGGGACTCTCGTGCAGATAAAATTTGCCTCGACGGTGCGTATAGATGACATTAAATCCGGATTAGGAACCATCGGCCTGGGCAAATCATCGGTGCAGCAATTCGGCCAGCAAACCGACAATGAATTCCTCATCCGCACAGAGATCTCCTATGAGGGCGGCGAAGGATTTACAACCGATATCAAAAACGCCTTGGAGTCATCCACCGAAGGTGAGGTGGAAATCCGGCGGGTGGAAATGGTCGGTCCCCAGGTGGGAGAGGATTTAAGGAAGAAGGCATTGTTCGCCATGTTTTATGCACTGCTTTTTATTACGATATACATATCCGGCCGCTTTGAACTGAAGTGGATGTTGAGCGGCGTGGTGGCTGCCGCCCTTATCGGCGCGGTTTACATCTTCAACCTGTTTAGTGTCAGCATTCCGTTTCTCATCGGTGCGGCCCTGATCGTTACCCTGATCATTTTCTGGTTTCTGGAATTAAAATATGCCATGGGCGCTATCGTTGCGCTGATACACGATGTCATTATTACCGTCGGCATTTTTTCTATACTTGACAAAGAATTTGCGCTGCCAATCATCGCTGCGCTGCTGACGATTATCGGATATTCACTGAACGATACCATCATCGTCTTTGACCGCATCCGGGAAAACCTGAGAAAATATCATAAAAAACCGCTGGCATTTATCATCAATCGAAGCATTAATGAAACGCTGGGCAGAACGATCCTGACCTCGATGACAACCTTGGTCGTCGTGGTGACGCTTTTTATACTGGGCGGCGGCATCATTCACGATTTCGCCTTCGCTTTAATCATCGGCATCGTTGTGGGAACCTATTCATCAATTTTCGTGGCCAGTCCCATATTGCTGGCCTGGCAGAATCACGCTAAGAAATAATACTCAATATTTCAGTCGCCGTAGATGAAGAATCATTGCGGTATCGAGACCTAAAACAAAAGAGTAAGCGTTCAGGGGTTCAGAGGTTCAGGGTTCACGGGTTCAGGGTTCGGACAACCTTGAACGCTGAACGCTGAACCCTGAACCTTTGATCGTTTATGTATGAGATGGATAAACTGCACCCTTGGTTTTATTTGAAAAATGTTTCAGGAATCGGCAATCACTTATTCAAGCGGCTAATCGACCGATTTAATTTGCCGCACTATGTTTTTCAAGCGTCACAGCAGGAGCTGCTTGAAGTCGAAGGCATTTCCAAAAGCCAATCGGCTGCTATACTGAACTATAAAGCACCGCAAAGCATCAAAGCGGAACTCGATCAGATAAATCAAAAAGGATATAAGATTATAACGCTGGCGGATCCTTTGTATCCGCCGCTTTTAAAGGAAATACCGGATCCGCCGCCATTTTTATATGTCTGCGGCAGCCTGGATGGTTCCCCAAAAAATATTGCCGTAGTCGGCTCACGCAATGCAACCGCTTACGGTATTTCAACCACGCAGAAACTGTGCGCCGATCTATGCGCACACGACATTACCATCGTCAGCGGGATGGCTGTCGGGATTGACACGGCCGCTCACCAGGGCGCCCTGGCAGCAAAGGGTCAAACCGTTGCCGTTCTGGGTAGCGGCTTTAATAAGATCTATCCATCGCAAAACCTGAGTTTGTTTGAACGAATTTCAGAGCAAGGTGCCGTCATTTCAAAATTTTCGCTGAACACAGAACCGGAAGCTCATCATTTCCCAATACGAAACAGGATCATTAGCGGCATGAGTATGGGAACCGTAGTTGTCGAAGCCACTCGCAAAAGCGGATCTCTCATCACCGCACGGCTTGCAGCCGAGCAGAATCGGGAAGTGTTTGCGGTTCCGGGAAGCATTCAATCATTTAAAAGCACCGGCACGCACACCTTGATCAAACAGGGGGCTAAACTGGTGGAAAACGCACAGGACGTCCTTGAAGAGCTGGTTGCCTATATGGATCCGCCGGGTTTGCAAGAAGATCGCGCCCAAAATCATACCGCGCAAATACGATCATCGTTGCCGCCGGATGAACTGGCCGTATATAATATTCTCAGTCCGTATCCGGAGCAGATCGATACCATCGTACGTAAAACACATATCGAACCCGGCAAACTATTGAGCCTGTTGTTACAATTAGAGCTTAAAGGAATCGTGCAACAGCTGCCGGGAAAATTTTTTGCCATTAAGGAGAAACCGTGACCAAACCGCTTGTAGTTGTGGAATCGCCGACGAAAGTCCGAACGGTAAAAAAATACCTGGGTAAAGATTATAATGTGGCTGCAACTGTCGGGCACATTAAAGATCTCCCGGGCAAAGAAATGGGGATCGATATCGAAGGCGGATTTAAACCAAAGTATAAAACTATTCCTGGAAAGCAAAAAATAATAAAGACTTTAAAAAGGGCCGCCGGAGATGCCACCGATATTTATCTGGCGCCGGATCCGGATCGCGAAGGGGAAGCCATTGCATGGCATACATCCGAAGTACTTAAACAAAAGGATCGGAAATTTTACCGGGTCCTTTTCCATGAATTGACCAAAGATGCCATCCACAAAGCAATGGCTTCACCGCAAAGCCTTGACCGGCCGAAATATGAAGCGCAACAGGCCCGCCGGATACTCGATAGACTGGTCGGTTACGAGATCTCGCCATTGCTGTGGCGCAAGGTCAAAGGCGGCTTGAGTGCCGGGCGCGTCCAATCCGTTGCCCTGCGAATCATCTGTGAAAGAGAACGCGCCATCCACGCTTTTGAACCCCGTGAATACTGGTCCATCACCGCACATCTTGAAGATGAATCCCCTCCCCCGTTTACCGCAAAACTGGCCAGGAAAAATAATGACAAAATTGAAATCCCAAAAGAAGAAAAAACCAATGCGATCTTAACGGAACTTGAGGGCCGGGAATTCGTTGTCAAAAGAATTGCTAAAAAAACGATACGCAAGAATCCGTTGCCGCCCTTTACGACCAGTAAACTTCAGCAGGATGCCATTCGCAAGCTGCGATTTTCTGCCAAAAAGACCATGCTGATCGCTCAGCAGCTTTATGAAGGTATCGAACTGGGTCCGGGTGAACCGGTCGGGCTTATCACCTACATGCGCACCGATTCGACCCGCATCGCCGGAGAGGCCGCCGACGAAGCCCTGGGACTCATCCGCAAAAAATTTGGTGACGATTATGCTCTGGAAAAGCCGCGATTTTTTAAAAATCGTAAAAAAGTGCAAGATGCCCATGAAGCCATCCGCCCGACGTCGGTCTCCAACACCCCTGAGGAAATGGCCTCGTATTTATCAAAAGATCAACTGTCTTTATACCGGATCATCTGGCAAAGATTTGTGGCATCCCAGATGAAACAGGCGCTCATCAATCAAGTTTCGGTGACGATTGAAGCCGGCCCCTATCAGTTTGCGGCCAGCGGGTCAAACGTTAAATTCCCGGGCTTTATGGCGCTTTACATGTCGGTCGACGATGAAATCGCACATAAGGACCAGAAGAAAGCACCGGCCCTTCCAGCGCTGTCGGAAGGGTTGATTCTAAATCTTCTGCAGTTGGAACCCAAACAACATTTCACCCAGCCGCCGCCAAGGTTTTCAGAAGCCTCGCTGGTAAAAGAACTCGAAGAGAACGGGATTGGCCGCCCCAGTACTTACGCCAGCATATTGTCTACCATTCGAGAAAAAGAATATGCGGACCTGCAAAACAGATATTTCAGACCGACCGAACTGGGCTTTATCGTAAACGACCTTCTGGTCGAAAATTTTTCGGATATCTTTGATGTGGAATTTACCGCCCGTATGGAAGAAAATCTGGACCGGGTCGAATCCTCGGAAGTCGAGTCTTTACAAATTTTAACCCAATTTTATCATCCCTTTAAAAAGGAGCTGGAAGCCGCCGCCGAAGATATGCTCAGTGTGAAAGGCGTGGGGTTTCCCACCGGACTCGATTGCCCGGAATGCGGAAAGCCGTTGCATATTAAGGTCGGAAAAAACGGACATTTTCTGGCGTGCAGCGGCTATCCGGATTGCAACTACTCCAGAGACTACACCCGTGATGAAAAAGGAAATATCCAGCTCGTTGAGATATCTTCCGAGGTGGTGATCGATAAGTCTTGCGATAAATGCGGCCAGCCGATGGTTGTCAAGCGCGGCCGCTTCGGCGAATTTTTAGCATGCAGCGCTTATCCGCAGTGCAAAAATACCCAATCATTAAATTCCAATGGTGCCAACCATAAAATCGGTATCAAATGTCCCGAAAACGACTGCGATGGGGATATCGTTGAAAGAAAATCAAAGCGCGGTAAAACATTTTACGGCTGCAGCCGATACCCGAAATGCGAGTTTGCCACCTGGGATAAACCGGTCGCCCGTGATTGCCCGCAATGCGGCGCAAAGATATTGGCTGAAAAAACCACCAAAAAACAGGGGACTTTTTTGATCTGTCTGTCCAAGGAATGCGGTTTTAAAGAAAGCCTTTAAAAAGGCTTGACAATAAAATATCATCCTGCTACAAAGTAGCATCTATTCAAATTCGTCGGATCGCCATGAAAAAAATGATTGCCATTAACAACCTTATTAGCCTTATTCTGGTGCTCGTCAGCGGCATAATTATTGTCCGCTGGGGGGCAAGGGGTTGATAATGGCCTGATTGAATCGTCCAATCAAAAAAAAATCCGTTATTAGCTCCGAGGCTGATAACGGATTTTTTTTTGTGTGGGTATTGGCGTATTCGTACAGTTTGACATTGATGAATTCGTAAAAAGTCGAATTCATCAAGTGTTTGGTGTTTCGTGTTTGGTATTTTGTATGAAATAGATGATGCTATATCGGTATGTTCGAATACTAAACACTAAACACCAAATACAAAACACATTCGTAAAAAGGCTGCTTTTCTGACTTTTTACGAGATTATCAACAATAACGCTACATCAGTTTTAAAGAGGAAAACTAAAATGGAACTAAGCGGTGCACAAATTATGATGGAGGTACTCAAAGAAGAAGGGGTAGACACCATCTTCGGGTTCCCGGGCGGAGTGGTAATTGATATATTTGACGAACTGGCCAAAACAGATATCCGACGCGTACTGGTCAGACATGAACAGGGAGCCGTGCATGCCGCCGACGGTTATGCCCGCGCCAGCGGCAAAACCGGGGTTTGCCTGGTGACCTCGGGTCCGGGGGCAACCAACGCGGTTACCGGTATTGCGACGGCTTATATGGACTCCATACCCCTGGTTGTTTTTACCGGTCAGGTGCCCACCCGGCTGATCGGCAATGACGCCTTCCAGGAAGTTGACATCGTCGGTATCACCCGCCCCTGTACCAAGCATAATTACCTCGTGCAATCCACCGAAGCGTTTCCCCGCATAATCAAAGAAGCATTTTACCTGGCCCGCTCCGGGCGCCCGGGACCGGTGCTCGTTGATATCCCCAAAGACGTCGCCACGGCAACCTTTGATTATACCCCGATAGAAGAGGTTCGGCTAAAATCATATAACCCGACCTATAACCCGAACATGAAGCAATTGAGGAAAGTGGTTGATCTGATCAAAGAATCAGAGCGGCCGATAATTTTTGCCGGGGGCGGGATTATTCTTTCCCGGGCTGCCGCCGAATTGACCGAATTTGCCCGTAAAACCCAGATCCCGGTCACGACCTCTCTGATGGGTTTAGGCGGATTTCCGGGCACAGACCCTCTGTGGCTTGGAATGATCGGCATGCATGGCACCTATCGGGCAAATATGAGCACCGGCGTATGCGATCTTATCATTTCTATGGGTGTCCGATTTGATGACCGCGTTACCGGAAAAACAGATGCATTTGCTTCCCAGGCAAAAATCGTTCATATCGATATTGATCCGACCTCAATCCGCAAAAATATTCCGGTGACCATCCCGATTGTGGGAGATTGTAAAATCAGCCTGAGCCACCTGAATGAACTCGTCGCGCAAGCCGGTCTGGACGACATCGCCGACAAACGCCAAAAATGGTTTGCGCAAATCGAGGAATGGAAAAGCACCAAACCGCTGGCCTACAAGCAGGAGGATACAATCAAACCCCAGTTTGTCGTCGAAAAACTGTATGAATTGACAAAGGGTGAGGCCATTATCACGACCGAAGTGGGCCAAAACCAGATGTGGGCCGCCCAATATTATCATTTTAATCAACCCAACCATTTTATCACGTCCGGCGGCCTCGGCTGTATGGGATTTGGTCTGCCGGCAGCCATCGGCGCCCAAATGGCCTGCCCCGATAAGCTGGTAATCGATATTGCCGGAGACGGCAGTATTCAAATGAACATTCAAGAGATGGCCACGGCGGTGCAATGTTGTCTGCCGGTCAAGGTGGCTATTTTGAACAACGCCTATCTGGGGATGGTCCGCCAATGGCAGGAATTATTTTACGACAAACGCTATGTCTGCACGGACATGGATTGTGCGCCCGATTTCGTAAAACTCGCTGAGGCATACGGGGCAGTCGGTTTACGCGCATCAAAACCGGAGGAGGTTGAAGCCGTGCTCAAAGAAGGCCTCTCCGTTCCGCAACCCGTCATTATGGATTTTAAAGTCGATCGGGAAGAAAGTGTTTATCCCATGGTTCCCGCCGGCGCACCCATTACAGAAATGCTGCTGGTTTAGATTGGTTATTGGTTATTTGTTATAAGTTATTCGAATAATGATTAACTGCCGAATAAAAATTTCTAAACCCTTGTTAAACGGCAGCTTAAAAATAAATAAAGCACTAAAAAGGGCATTTCGATGGAAGAAAAAAAACATACCATGACGATGCTGGTTGATAATCAACCGGGGGTACTTTCGAGAGTTGCCGGATTATTCAGCGGCAAAGGATTCAATATTGAAAGTTTGTGTACAGCGCCGACCATGGATCCCCAGTTTTCCAGAATCACCATTGTCACCAAAGCGAACCCGCCGCTTATCGAACAGATTGAAAAGCAGCTCAGAAAACTGATTAATGTCGTAAAGCTGCGCGACATGACCGGGCCCAAGGCGGTTAAACGCGAAATGGCCCTGATCTGTGTGCAGGCCCGACCGGAGCTGCGCGCAGAAATACTGCGGATCGTCGACATCTTTCGCTGCAAAGTCATTGACGTCGGCAGCGAGCATTATATTATCGAAGTAACCGGAGATGAAGGAAAATTAGCCGCGCTGATCAATCTACTCAAACCTATGGGAATAAAAAAAATTGCCCGCAGCGGAACGTTGGCGCTATATCGTGAACCCAAGTAGTTTTTAATTCCTAAATGGCTATTTTTCCGCTGGGCTGTGTTCTCCGCGGGTTTTAGACCTCAACGTACTAAAAGTACGCCTCGGCCCAAAAACCCTTGTGCGGCCTGGCCCAACAAAAAAATTTCTCATTTATGAATTAAAAACACTTTCTTCAAAAAACAAATGTATCAAAACATAAATTAATGAATAATTTATAGTGAATAATTTAACAATAGGAGAGATGGTATGGCACAGTTCAACTTCGGCGGTGTGATGGAAGAAGTGATTATGGATGAAGAATTCCCTCTGCAAAAAGCCAGAGAAATTCTTAAAGACGAAATTGTGGCAGTTCTGGGTTACGGAGTCCAGGGACCGGGGCAGGCGTTGAATATGAGAGACAACGGCATCAACGTTATCGTTGGCCAGCGCGAAAACAGTGCGTCCTGGGACCGGGCAGTTGCCGACGGCTTTGTGCCGGGCAAAACGCTTTTTCCGGTTGTGGAAGCCGCCCGGCAGGCCACCATCCTCCAGTACCTGCTTTCGGATGCAGGCCAGATGGCCGTGTGGCCGCAGATAAAAGAATGTCTGGCCGACGGAAACACCCTTTATTTTTCACATGGTTTTTCAATTGTCTTTCACGATCAGACCGGTGTGATTCCACCGGAAAATGTGGATGTGGTTCTGGTCGCACCCAAAGGATCGGGGCGTACCGTCAGACGTAATTTTCTGGATGGCAGCGGTATCAACTCGAGTTTCGCAATCCATCAGGATTACACCGGTGCCGCCAGGGAAAAAACCCTGGCGCTGGGAATTGCCATCGGGTCCGGTTACCTGTTTCCCACCACTTTTGCCAACGAGGTCCACAGTGATCTAACCGGCGAACGCGGTGTGCTGTTGGGGTGTCTGGCAGGTGTCATGGAAGCGCAGTACACGCTTCTGCGAAAAAACGGGCACAGCCCCAGTGAAGCCTTTAATGAGACGGTGGAGGAGTTGACCCAGAGTCTCATCCGCCTGGTGGCTGAAAACGGTATGGATTGGATGTTTTCCAGCTGCTCTACCACAGCGCAGCGCGGCGCTTTGGACTGGGCACCGAAATTCCGGGATGCCGTAGCCCCGGTTTTTGAGGAGCTTTACGCAAAAGTAATATCCGGAGAAGAAACCAAACGGGTTCTGGAGGCCAACAGTGCTCCGGATTACCGTGAAAAGCTCGAAAAAGAACTGAAGGTTATGAAAGAATCTGAAATGTGGCAGGCCGGTGCCACGGTACGCTCACTCAGGCCGGAAAACCGCAAGAAAATCGCATAGAGCATGGAGCATGGAGCATGGAGAGCATCCATGAATATTTAATTCGCAGCACATTGCCATCCCCATGCCCCTTGCCCCATGCCATTAGCCATAAATGTTTGGAGAACCATTATGGACCCAATCTTGCTATACGACACAACTCTAAGAGACGGAACCCAGGGCGAAAACGTCACATTCTCCGCAGAGGAAAAATTAAATATTGCAATGCGGCTGGATGATATCGGCGTTCATTATATCGAAGGTGGCTGGCCCGGTTCGAATCCAAGAGATGTGGCTTTTTTTGATCTGGCCAAAAGAGAGAAATTTAAACAGTCTCGTTTAGCTGCTTTTGGTTCAACCCGCAAGCCCGGCACACGCCCGGACGAAGATAAGAATCTGATTGCCCTTCTTGAAACCCAATCTCCAACCGTGACGATTTTTGGTAAAAGCTGGGGCCTTCACGTCGAAGAAGTTATGAATAATACCCTGAAAGAAAACCTCGCCATGATAGGTGACAGTGTGACCTTTCTAAAACAACAGGACCGCGAGGTTATCTATGACGCCGAACACTTTTTCGATGGCTACAAGAACAACAAAGATTATGCATTGCAAACAATTGCTGCTGCGATAAGTGGCGGAGCGGATTTTATTGTTTTATGCGATACCAATGGGGGTACCCTTCCATTGGAGATGGATTCGATCATCACTGAAGTTCAAAAGGAAATTATTAACAACAGTGCCGATTCATCTCAAAAGGACGCCGTTAAACTCGGAATTCACAGTCACAATGACTGCGGTCTGGCAGTCGCCAATGCGATAACGGCCATCCATAACGGTGCGGTCATGGTTCACGGGACCATAAATGGATATGGTGAAAGATGCGGTAATGCCGATCTGACTGCAATCATTCCGATTCTGTGTCTAAAAATGGAGCGCGAGTGCATTTCAGGTGAAAATCTAAAAAAGCTTAAAAATCTTTCGAGATACGTCAGTGAAACCGCCAATCTGGTTCCGCTGAATTCGCGACCTTTCGTCGGGAAAAGCGCTTTTGCCCATAAGGGCGGTATCCATGTAAGCGCCATCATGAAAACGCCGCGAGCCTATGAACACATGGAACCGAAAAAGGTCGGAAACAAACGCCGCGTTCTGGTCTCCGATCTTTCCGGGAAAAGCAACGTGGAATACAAAGCCAAGGAACTGGGAGTTGAACTCGGAAAAAATGGCTTCGACAGTAGCAAGATCGCTTCTGAAATCAAGCAGCTGGAGCAGGAAGGCTACCAGTTTGATACTGCCGACGGATCGTTTAAAATTCTTTTAGAAAAGTTTACGGATCAATTTAAGCCTCATTTTTCACTCGAATCCTTCCGGGTCACCATCGAAAAGGATAAAGACCAACCCTGCAGTGCCCATGCAACCATTAAAATCAGCGTCGGAGATAAAAAAGAGATTACGGCCGGCGAAGGATACGGTCCGGTAAGTGCCCTGGATAATGCCCTTCGAAAAGCCCTGGATAAATTTTATCCTGACCTGGATACGATGCGCCTGGTCGATTTCAAGGTGCGGGTAATTGACGGCACCCGCGGAACTGCGGCCAAGGTCAGGGTTTTAATAGAATCACGGGATCAAAATCAAATCTGGAGCACCATGGGGGTTTCCGAGGATATTATCGAGGCCAGCTGGCAGGCTCTGGCGGACAGTTTTCAATTCAAACTCGGCAACCAGGAAAAATTAAGAATCGAAAATTCGGCATGAGCACACAATAACGATTTAACCAATCAATGATTCAACCAATTAACGAACTAACGATTTAACGAACCAACGGGGAGTTAAAGAAAAATGAATGATCACGTACTCATATTTGATACCACCTTAAGAGATGGTGAACAGAGTCCGGGCGCCAGTATGAATACAGCCGAAAAATTGCGACTGGCCACCCAGTTGGAAAAACTGGGTGTGGATATACTGGAAGCCGGTTTTCCGGCCGCATCCGATGGGGATCTGGAAGCCGTTTCGCGAATTGCCGCTAAGCTGAAAAAAACGGAAGTGGCGGCCCTGGCGCGCACCTCCAAAGACGATATCGACCGTGCCTGGAAGGCCATCCGCCACGCCGCCAAACCCAGAATCCACACCTTTATTGCGACCTCGGACATCCATCTGGAATACAAATTAAAAATGACCCGGGACGATGTTGTCGCCGCCGCAGTCGAGGCTGTAAAATACGCCGTCTCTTTAACCGACAATGTCGAGTTCTCGGCCGAGGATGGTTCCCGCAGCGACCGCGATTTTCTATGCAAGGTATTTGAAGCCGTCATTGAAGCCGGAGCCACGACGGTTAACTTGCCCGATACCGTCGGCTACGCCATCCCGCAGGAATTTTCTGATCTGGTTAGCTATGTAAAAGCCCACACGCCCAATATTGACAAGGCCGTGTTAAGCGTACACTGTCACAATGATTTGGGTCTGGCAACGGCAAATACGCTTTCGGCAATTACCGCGGGTGCCCGGCAGGCCGAGGTGACCATCAACGGAATCGGGGAACGGGCCGGCAACACCTCTCTTGAAGAAGTCGTCATGTCACTGGTGACCCGCAACAATTCTTTAGGGCTGACAACTTCCATTCATACCCGGCACATCCATCCCACCAGCCGGCTGGTCAGCATGATCACCGGCATTATGGTGCAACCCAATAAGGCCATTGTCGGCGCCAATGCATTTGCCCATGAGGCAGGGATTCATCAGGACGGAGTGCTGAAAAATCCCATGACCTATGAAATCATGAAACCGGAAACGATCGGCCTCAGTACCAACAAGCTCGTCCTGGGCAAACATTCCGGAAGACATGCGCTGCGCTCACGGCTAAAGGCCATGGGCTACGATTTATCCGATGAAGAAATCAACCTCGTCTTTACCCGATTCAAAGAGCTGGCGGACAAGAAAAAACACGTCGTCGATGAAGACCTTGAAGTCATCGTGACCGAGGGCATCTTGCGTACCGCGGATATTTTTAAGCTTGAATACCTTCATGTAACGGCCGGTACTACCGTGCTGCCGATGGCCAGTGTCAAGCTTGAGGTCAACGGAAGACCGGTGCAGGGCGCGGGCTATGGGAATGGACCGATTGACGCGGCCTTTAATGCCATTGGAAAGCTCGCCGGAACCGCATCGGAACTGTTACGGTTTTCGGTCAGTGCCTTGACCGGCGGTACAGATTCCCAGGGGGAAGTAACCGTTCGCCTGAGCGAAAACGGACTTCTGGCATTGGGCCGGGGTGCGGACCCGGACATCATCACCGCCAGTGCCAAAGCTTATGTAAACGGATTGAATCGATTGGAATATTTGAAGTCGCATCCTGTTAAAGAATCAGTCATCCTGTAGATCTGGAGCATTGGAGCAAAAAAAAGATTTCGGAATGCGGATTGCGGATTGATAAGTACCTAGCCCGCAGGATATCCAAATCCGCAATCCGCAATCAAAAATCCGCAATCGTTGTGTTTGTCTCCAGCGTCCCGATAATATCGGCAACCCTGGCGATTTTTCTCTGCGCCAAAAACCTTTCGATACCGTCAATGATATCGGTGGTGGCATGCGGGTTGATAAAATTGGCGGTGCCAATCTGGACCGCAGCCGCTCCGGCGATCAAAAATTCAAGTGCATCTTCAGCGGTCATGATACCCCCGATACCGATAACCGGGATTTGGGTCGCCTGTGCCACCTGCCATACCATTCGCAGGGCAACAGGCTTGATGGCCGGACCCGAAAGCCCCCCGGTGATGTTGGCAATCTTGGGCCGCCGGGTTTCAAGATCAACGGCCATACCGGTGATGGTATTGATCAGGGAAAGCGAATCCGCACCCGCTGCTTCTGCAGCTCGGGCGATAACCGTAACATCGGTCACATTCGGCGATAATTTCACGATCAGATATTTGGTGATCTTCTCGCGCACCGCTTTAACCACCCGAAAGGCAGAATCCGGATCCGCGCCAAATGCAATACCCCCGGCTTTTACATTCGGGCACGATATGTTGACTTCTACACCCGCAATGCCTTCCAGCGCCTCCAGGCGGGCTGCCAGCTCGGCATAATCATCAATGGAGGTGCCATAAATATTTACAAAAATCGGCGGCGAAAGGGTTTTCAAAAACGGCAGTTTGTGGTTTGCGAAAGCTTCAATGCCCACATTTTCCAGACCGATGGCATTGAGCATCCCGCAGGGCGTTTCAACAATTCGCGGCGGCGGGTTCCCTTTGGTCGGCTGCAGCGAAAGCCCTTTTACAATAATGGCCCCCAGTCGATTCAGATCGACAAGTCCTTCAAATTCGCGTGCATATCCGAAGGTGCCGGATGCGGTTATCACCGGGTTTTGAAGTTCGATAGCGCCAAGCTTTGCTTTTAAGTCGGGTCTTTTACTCATAAAAAACACTACTTTCTGTGTTTAGAACCAATTTTAATTCAGGCTTCCAAAATCAACAAGTGCGAAAATCATTGTCAATTAAAAAACATTGGTTGTATGTATAAAATATATGCCGGTATGAGTCAACGGCCGCGCAGCTTGCAAAGAAATCCCCGGGCACTGCTGAACATGAAAATAACAAAAGCTGGTTGTCCAGAAAGAACAAGTGGTATTAAATGTGGGAGCGGCTTCCAGCCGCGACAGTTGAATTCGCGGCTGGAAGCCGCTCCCACAGAGAGTTTATCTAATGGCAACTTGGACTTTCCAGATAAGCAGGTAACAAAATATTTGAAATGAATAATAAATCTAAAGATGCACTGCGTAAAATCGCATTGATCTCCACCCCATGGCCCCTTTACAGCCGGCCTTCCATGCAGATAGGTACGTTGAAGGCTTTTTTAAATGCCCGTATACCGGACCTGCAAATTGACGCGTTTCACTTTTACCTGTCACTGGCGGAAGCCATCGGTTATCGACTTTATCATGAAATTTCTGAGCGCACCTGGCTGGCAGAAAGTATGTATTCTGCGCTGCTGTATCCCGGGCGCATCAAAGCGGCCGAAGCCCTTTTTCGCAAGGAATCGGCAGGAAACAAAATCCTGCGGCAGATCAGTTTCAAAACTCTGGCAAACCGCATAAAGAAAACGACAGATGACTTTTTAAGGCGGCAAAACTGGGGGACCTTTGCGCTGCTCGGTTTTAGCATTTCACTATGTCAGTTGACCTCGGCCCTGTATGTGATCAGATGGCTAAAAAAAAGATTTCCCGGGCTGATGATCGTTGTCGGGGGGGCTTTAACCTCAGGGACAGCAGCTTCCGGCCTCCTTAAAAAATTCCCCCAGATCGATGTTGTCGTAAACGGCGAAGGTGAAATACCTTTACATCAAATTATTCAGCATCTCAGGCAAACAGCGACTGATCTGGATTTATCGAAAATTCAGGGGGTCATCACCCGGCTCAGCGATACCGGGCAATTAAGCCGGCCTTTCTTCTCGCAGTTGAAGACATTGAACGAACTACCGGTTCCGGATTACGATGATTATTTTAGTCTCCTCAAAACATTTGAAGCCCGTAAGACCTTCTTCCCTACCCTGCCGGTTGAAATATCAAGGGGGTGCTGGTGGAAAGGTACCGGTGGCTCCGCTAAAATTAGCGGATGCGCTTTCTGCAACCTCAATCTTCAGTGGGACGGGTACCGCAACAAGCCCGCGTCTCAAGTGGTTGCTGAAATCGACCATTTGACGGGTCGCTACCAGACACTTTCGCTGGCACTTATGGATAATGTCCTGCCTAAAAAAGACGCCCTTGAAATATTTAAACAAACCGCCAACCTCAATAAGGACTTGCGTCTTTTCGGCGAAATCCGCGCGACGACGCCATACAAGGAATTAAAAGCCATGCGGAATTGTGGAATGCAGGAAGTGCAGATTGGTATAGAAGCCCTCAGCAGCCGTCTTCTGAAAAAACTTCACAAAGGCACCACTGCCATCCAAAATCTTGAAATTATGAAAAATTGTGAAGCACTTGGCATTAGAAACATTTCAAATCTAATCCTGCAGTTTCCGGGAAGTAACACGCAAGATGTGGCGGAGACAATGAAGGTCCTTGAATTTGCCCTGCCGCTTTATCCCCTTAGAGCGGTCAACTTCTGGCTGGGATTGGGCAGTCCGGTATGGCAGCATCCCAGAAAATTCGGGATCAATGCGGTGTTTAATCACCCGAACTGGTCCTTGCTATTTCCTGATGGAATTTATCGGACATTGCCGTTAATGATCCAGGCCTATCGTGGAGATCTGACATATCAAAGAAAAATCTGGAAGCCGGTGAAAAAAATGGTTTCCGAATGGCAAAAACAGTATGCGGAAATTCAGAGCGGCCCGGGGTATGCGCCGATCTTAAGCTTCCGGGACGGAAGGGATTTTATCATCATTCGCCAAAAACGATTTCAGGCCGAGCCTGTTGTTCACCGCCTGCTGGGAGCTTCCAGATTAATCTACTTATTTTGCCGGAAACACCGCTCAATTAAAGCCATTTTTTCAAAATTCCCGGATATACCGGATGATAAAATTTTGAAATTTTTAAAAATGATGGTGGATAAAAAATTGATGTTTGCAGAAGAAAATAAATATCTGAGCCTGGCCGCACCGCTGAAGTAAAAATCCAAAACCGAAGCGGTTCAATCGGTTAGCACCAAAGAAAAATAAAAACTATCTTAAAAATGCATCCAACGCCCAAGACGTCATTGCGAGCGAAGCGAAGCAATCTGATTCGCCATGGCAGATCACGATGCTTTGCATCGGATTGCTTCGTCGCCAGGCTCCTCGCAATGACAGATTATTGGAACAAATTTTTGACAACCGCTCTATAATATTTACGTCTGTGAAGTGAGTTATTGAATATTAGCTGAAAAAATTCAAATTGGGCCGGGATATGATTTCAGGCGGCGTCTCAAAAAACTGATAAACAAATGCCTTGGCTTTCTCCATATTTTCAGCATTTTGGACGCCGGTAAAAAGTGTATGCCCGAACTTGAAATTGGCAGAAAAATAGAAGCCGAACTTTTTAAAGCGCCTTAATGCCTTTTGGGAATCAAAATGCTTCTCTAAAAGCTCTGCCAGGCGCAGCGCACTTTTCAAATAGATCTCCGGTGCACCCAGATAGCCATCTGTCCACTCTGCAAAAAGCCAGGGCCTGGCAATCGCCATCCTGCCGATCGCCACACCGTCACATCCGGTGGTTTCGAACATCTTTAAGCAGTCACCGGCATCAAACACATTGCCATTTCCGAATACCGGAATCGAAACCGCCCGTTTAACCATACCGATATATTGCCATTTTGGCGGACGCGTACGCCGGTCCGGGGCGATTCGCGGGTGAAAGGTCAACGCATCGGCTCCGGCATCTTCAAAACGTTTCGCCAGGGTGATTGATTCCCGGGGATTATCTTTCCAGCCGATGCGATATTTGACGAACAGCGGAATTGACACGGCTTTGCGAACTTCACCAACGATTCTGGCAGCTAAATCCGGGTCCTTTAAAATCGCGGCACCGCAGTTTTGCCGGCAAATGGATACTTCAGCGCATCCGAAATTAATATCCACTCCAAAAAAATGCGCTGCTTCTATGCGCCGCGCGGCAGCGGCCATGGTCATCGGATCGTCACCAAAAATCTGGCAAACCAGATGGGAAAGCTCGGCATCGCGCCACCTGAAATAGGTCGAGCGCTGTCGATTCTCGTTTGGAATTCTTTTGGCACTGCACATTTCGCTAAACAGCAGGCCGTACCCGCCAAAGTTTTGAACCAACTCCCGAAAAGCAACATTGCCTAAAAACGCCATGGGAGCAAGGACCAGCCGTTTTTCAATGGACTTTTTCCCGATATTAAGGGGTTGGTTTATTATGTTTGCAAGTTTCGAAATCATATAGTTCGCTGCGCTCACGATTCAAATAAGGAAATATTGTTCTTTCTGGATAACCAGATAACAAAATTAACGCTCATTTTAAACCTCTATATGTCTTTGTAATATGCGTTTCAATATCCTTCTTGTTAAAAATTCGTATTTCATTTGAAAAAGCAGGCTCCATCGAATATAGTTTTTTTAATTCTTTCTGTGCGGTATCTGTGCGCTCTGGCGCAAATAACACAAAGAAGGCCCGGCATGATTGAAAAAGGCATCGCTGTTGTCGGTTCGACGACCATCGATAAAATTATCCATCGGAATCTCAGCCGGTCTAAAATCGGCGGTGTGACAACATACGCAGGAATTACCTATAGCCGGCACGACATCAAGACATTGGTGGTGACCAACGTTGCAAACCGCGACCGGGAGATTATCAAGCGCCTACAGAAAGAATCCATTGTCGTCTGTAACGGACAGACCGAAATAACCACCCATTTTAGGAATACGGTTGATGATGGTGCCGGCAAACGCAGGCAAAATATTCTGCAGCAGGCCGCATCCATAAACCAGCTCCAGGTAATCGAAAATCTAAAAGATGTCGGTTTTGTGCATCTGGGACCCTTACACCCGTCAGATATTGATATTGAGGCCATCGAGTTGATAGACCGTCTGAAGCGTTTCGTCATTCTGGATGTTCAGGGTCTTCTCCGATCTGTTAAAAACAAAATCGTGTATCCGGCGGTTTCAGAGCACTTGCCCGCAGCAATCAGCATTTCCCATATCGTAAAGGCAAACCGGCAGGAGTATGAGTCCCTCATTGATTTTTTCCGGATGGATTTATTAGAATTAATGCGCCAATTTAAAATCAACGAATTCGTTGTTACATCCGGGCATCAAGGCGGTTTCGTCCAAACGATTACCGCAGAAGAAATCCCCTATCCGGCTGCCAGAATAAAATCGAATGGAGACCCGACCGGTGCGGGTGACATCTTTTTAGCCGCGTATGCTATCGGCCGGTTCTTAAACCGCCGGTCGATTGCGGATGCCTGTAAATATGCGGCAAAATTGGCTGCCCTGCAAATCGAAGGAAATTATATCAAACCAGACGATCTTTGTCTCGAGGATCGGGAAGAACATCAGTACTGAAAGGTAGCCCAATGGCCGCTCTAAATCGTCGCTTACTTCCAGAAGGTTTACAAAACAGATTTTCGAAACTGTTGACTCCGCTGGTTAACGCGCTGACCAGATGGGGTATTCATCCCAATAGTCTGACCCTGGCCGGATTGGCTATTACATTTATGGCGGCGGCTGCCTTGATTAAGGGGCACCTACGCATCGCCGGCCTGTTAATCTTGCTGGGCGGCTTATGCGACAGCATTGATGGCAGTCTGGCCCGCTCCAGCGGCAAAGCGACCCGATTTGGCGCTCTGTTTGACTCCGTGATTGACCGCTATTCCGAATTTGTCATGTTTTTGGGTATTGCCGCCTATTTCATTACAATGAAAAACTATTTTAGTTTAGGGGTTACTTTTCTTGCGCTGTGCGGCTCAATAATGGTCAGTTATTCCAGAGCGCGGGCTGAAAGCCTTGGGTTTGAAGCAAACGCGGGTATGATGCAACGCGCCGAGCGGATTCTTTTTTTGGGATTCGGCGCTTTAATCCATCCGCTGGTTTTTAAACTGTCCCTCTGGCTCGTCGCCATTCTGGCAAATTTTACGGCATTGCAACGCATCCGCCATGCCTCTATACAAGAGACAAGCCATAGCGATCAAAAGCCGGCCGCCGAACCGTAAATTCTGCCGGCTCATATACATTCATTAATTTCGATAAACTTAAAAAGCCCGTATTTTAGTCGAGGACAAGACGCGCAGAGGAGCAAGAGCGGAGCGTACATAAAGTACGTGAGCACCTTGCGACGATGTGCAACGCAGTCATCGGCTAAAATACGGGCTTTTTAGAAGGAATCGTGTTGAGTTCTGGATATGATCTCCGCTTGATGATCCGCATCCAGATCCACAAAATAATCACTGTATCCCGCCACCCGCACCAGCAGATCCCGATATTCATCCGGTTTCTGCTGGGCCTGCCGCAGGGTTTCAGAATCGACAATGTTAAACTGAATATGATGCCCGTTGAGGTTAAAGTAGGTGCGGATCAGGTGGCATAATTTTTCGATACCGTCTTCATCCTGCAGAACGCCGGGCAAAAATCGCTGATTTAACAGCGTGCCGCCGGATTTAACCTGATCCATCTTGGCCAAAGACTTAATCACCGCTGTGGGGCCATTGCGGTCCGCGCCGTGCGACGGTGATGTCCCGTCTGAAATCGGCAGCCCGGCCGGACGACCGTTGGCCGAGGCCCCCAGCATTTTCCCGAAATAAACATGGCAGGTGGTGGACAGCATGTTCAGATGATAGGTCGTCCCCTTGGTATTGGGTTTTCCGTCAATGGCGGCAAACAAATCGGCATACACCCGCTGCATGATGGCGTCGGCGTCGTCGTCATCATTGCCGAAAAACGGTGTTTTATTTAAAAGCCGCAATCGCAGGGCTTCCTGACCTTCAAAATTCCGATGCAGGGCCATCAGCAGATCTTGCATGTCAACGGCTTTATTTTCAAATACATGCGTTTGAAACGCCGACAGGCTGTCGGTTACCGTACCGATGCCGCAGCACTGAATATAATTGGTATTATAGCGCGGGCCGGCGTCGTAATAATCTTTTCCTTTGGCGATACAGTCTGCAATCACCACAGACAGAAACGGTGCCGGCATATATTTGGCATACATGCGTTCGATGTAATTGTTCACCCTGATCTTAAGATCCACGATATAATTCAGCTGCTTGAAAAAAGCGTCGTAAAGGGCATCAAAATCATTAAAATTTTTCGGATCCCCGGTTTGCAGCCCGACGGCTTCACCGGACAACGGATCGGTGCCGTTGTTTAACGTCAGTTCCATAATTTTAGGAACATTTAAATAGCCGGTTAAAATATAGGCTTCTTTGCCGAAAGCGCCGGTTTCAATGCATCCACTGCATCCGCCTTCCCGAGCATCTTCCAGGGTTTTGCCGGTTCGGATCTGCTCCATGACGACCTCATCGGTATTAAAAACCGAGGGATAGCCATAGCCTTTGCGAATCACCCGGCAGGCGGTCTTTAAAAACCGATTGGGTGTCTTATGGCTGATTTGGACATTGCTGCCGGGTTGCAGCAAATGCAGCTCATCAATCGCCTCCAGCATGATATAGGAGACATCATTGACTCCGTCTGATCCGTCCGGTTTTAAGCCGCCGATATTGATGTTGCTAAAATCATTGTAAGTGCCGCTTTCCAGTGCGGTGACACCCACCTTGGGCGGCGCCGGATGGTTGTTAAACTTGATCCACAGACACTCGATCAGTTCTTTGGCGCGATCGCGGTCCAGGGTGTGGTCGTCCAGGCCTTTCTCATAAAACGGTAACAGATGCTGATCCAGATGGCCCGGGTTCATGGCATCCCAACCGTTTAGCTCGGTGATGGTGCCCAGATGAACAAACCAATACATCTGCAGGGCTTCCCGGAAATCCTGCGGTGCATGGGCCGGTACCCGGCAGCAGACGGCAGCAATCCGCTCGAGTTCTTTTTTCCTGGCAGGATCGCCTTCTTTTGCGGCCATCTCCAGGGCCAGATCCGCATGCCGCTGCGCAAAAATGATAACGGCATCACAGGTGATACCCATGGCCTTTAAGGCTTCGGCTTTATCAGCCGCCTCCGGATCATTTAAATAATCCAGACGTTCCAGGCTGTCGGCAATCTGCGCTTTGAAATCCAGCATGCCTTTACGGTAAATGACCCCGTCTAACGTCGTATGCCCCGGTGCACGCTGTTCCATAAATTCGGTAAACGCCCCGGCGGAATAAGCGCGTCTCCATTGATCCGGCACCCGGCTAAAGACCCGTTCCCGCATGCTGCGGCCATTCCAGTAAGGAATCACGCTTTCCTGGTAGATTTCGATGGCCTCGTCCGCAACCGCATAGCGCGTCATTTCTCTGGAATCCAAAATCTTAAAATCCTCCAATGAATGACAGGTCAGCTCCGGAAAGGTGGGCACCGATTTGGGAAACGGCCCGCGCTCGCCGACGATGAGTTCATCGTCACCGATATAAATCGTTTTTTCCTGGCAAAGATTTTTAAAATTCAGCGCCCGCATAACCGGCACTGAAAATTTTCCGTCATTTTCTTTGTAAAATTCGGTAACCAGCAGGGCGCGCTCGGCTGAAATGCAGGGCCGGGCTTTAAAGCTTTGCTCGCGCAACCGCGCAATTCTTGTGTTCATGGTGTCCTATCCTCCGATTTTGACCGGCAAGCCGAATTTTTCGAGCCATCCGGCGATGATTTTCAAGTGCGCGTCGGTGGGGCCCTCAATATCCGACGAAATACATTCCATTCCGAGCCGGCTGTATTTGCCTCGGGCTGAATTGTGAAAAGGGAGTATGGAAATGTGCTCAACCCCGGGCAGGGCGGAAACAAAGGCAGCGGTTCGATCGATATTTTCGGCATCATTGTTGATGCCGGGAATGATCGGAACGCGCACCTGGATTCGGGCCTCATTCCGGGCCAGCAGCTTCAAATTATTTAAAATTCGTTCATTGGATACACCGGTGAACTCTAAGTGTTTGGCAGCATCCATGAGCTTCAGGTCATACAAAAACAAATCCGTCTTGCGGGCCACTTCCAGAAGAAGCCCGGCATCCGCATAGCCGGTGGTATCGACCGTTCGGTGAAGATCGAGATCTGCGCAGGCGTCAAGCAGTTGTAATAAAAATTCGGGCTGCATCAGGGGCTCGCCGCCGGATAGCGTAATTCCCCCGCCCGATTCGTCATAAAAGGCAATATCTTTTTCAATCTGCCGGACCACCTCGGCCACGGTCACTTTCCGGCCCACAAACTCGATGGCCTCCGAGGGGCAATGATCGGCACAGGTTTGACACCCAACGCATTTTGCAGGATCGGAAACAACCCCTTCCCCTGTTTGGGTCAGCACTTTCTGGGGGCAGATCTGGATACATTCTCCGCAGCCGATGCAGCGCTCCTGACGGTATATTCTTTGGGATGCAACGGTTATACCCTCCGGATTGTGACACCAGCGGCATGCCAGCGGGCACCCTTTGAAAAACACGGTGGTTCGAATGCCCGGCCCGTCGTGAATCGCATATTTTTTAATATCAAAGATGACGCCTTCTACCATAACCCGGATCCTGCTTTAAAAAAGCGACTTAAATGTTAAAATTATGCCCGGTGACCCGAAAAGTCAATGATAATGAAATCTTCATTTAACATAGAAATCTATTGAAACAGGTTTAAAATTGATTTATTCAATTTAATAAGTGATTTAATACTACAGCGACATTTTTCCAATTTATAGCTGTGGGAGCTGCATCTTGCTGCGATATTCGCGGCTGGAAGCCGCTCCCACCTATCAAAAATATTTTAGCCCTATAACCTAAAGGCAATATTCATGTTGATCGTTTATCGCAAGTAGGGTCGGCCACCGCGCCGACCAAAATCAAGCGGGCACGGTGTCCCGCACTTTGGTTAATATTCATCTTTGCGTCTTTGTGTCTTGGTGGCGTAAATGTTTTGCCACAAAATACAAAAAAAAGGAGAAGCCAAAATGATCAAGATTCACATCAAAAGAAAGGTGCCGCCGCAAATGCAGGATGAGCTGCAGGTCTTGATTAATGAATTACGGGCGCTGACCATGGGCCAGCCGGGATATATTACCGGTGAAACGCTGAAACGGGTGGATCGGCCCGGAGAAAGCCTGATCGTCGCCAAATGGCAATCAGCCGATTACTGGCAGCAATGGCGCCAAAGCAAAGCGCGCTCGGAAATTCAGTCCAAAATTGATCAGCTGCTGGGGGAAGAAACCAAATACGAGATCTATGAATACGATTAAAGCCAAAGGCTTTAGGCATTAGGCTCAAGGCTCAAGGCAAAGAGTATAACAGAGCTTCGTATGCTTCGATCACAGTTGGAATGATGGAATATTGGGTTTAAGAAAATCTTCAATTGAGCTCAAAAACAATTTTTAAAGATCGATCGATTTCTTTCATTTTTGAAGGGGATAATCGGCCGCGAATTCTGTTTAGACGATGACGGCGGTCGATGGGACGTGTTTGAAGACAATCGGCTACCGATTTTTTCTTGAGTCCATTGCTCCGGGTTGGATTAATTTCTACATTGGTGGTTATTTTGGCTTTTTTAACACTCCATGCGGTAAGCGGTACGACTTGAATTACCGGAACCCGTTCATTATACACATCGTTTGTCACGATAATACAAGGCCTGATCTTTCCGGTTTCCGAATCCAGCGTCGGATCAAGATTAACATCAACCACCATACCGCGTTTAAGCGTTGTCATTGCGGCCATCCATTTACGGCTGCCTCCGTGATTTCCTTTAGATCCTGATCTTCTGCATAAACTTCACAATACAATTCAGCCGACACTCTCAAACGCTCCAGTTCAAGCTCTTTTTTTAAGCGGTCGATCGCCGCCCTTATCATGGCGCTTTTATCCTTAAATCCGTATGTCTTATACTTATTTAAAAACCGGGCCTGGGGTTCTTTAAGACTAAACTTGGCCTGCATCATAGGCCACCTCCCTGGGACTATATTTAGTACTTAAATTGAGGACCTATTATAGGATCGTATTTCCGGGCCGTCATTACCAAAATTTTACGGAACGATAACCAATAAAAATGTAAGCGCCATTTCATCCCCCTCTCTTAATCCCTCCCGCCAGGGGAGGGAAAATTGAACGCCTCTCCCTTGAAGGGGGAGGTCCGGGTGGGGGTGAAAAAAGATGGGCAGGTTATCAGCCTTCTTTTGGTTTATAGTAGGGTCGGCCTCCGCGCCGGCCTGAAACGGCGGCCACAGAGGGCCGCCCTACTGAGCTCGTCGAAGTCCGTGTCGACCCCGATCAAGAGCGTACGGTGGACCGCCCTACTTTTTCTGATTGCGCAACCGGACACCTGACGCCTGATGCCCGATGTCGTCGTTATGAGCCGCTTCAAAATGCTGGTGTAAATAAGAGCTGAAAGCTCAAAGCTGAAAGCTGAAGGCAATTGAATTAAATTATTTTTTTTTGAGCTTTGAGCCTTGAGCTTTGAGCTTCAGGTCTTTGTACATTGTACCTTGCGACTCTTATTGTCTATACAACCCGTATATAAGGTCGTTCACCAGCGACAACTTCACCTACCCTGACTGCAGTCTCGACACCCTCTTTTTTGAGCCGGGCGATCAGATCATCGGCCTGGGACTCGGGGACGGCCAGTAAAAGCCCGCCGGAGGTCTGGGGATCGAACAGCAGCGCCTGTTCCGCGGCCGTTTTCGGAGTCGAGATCTCCCAGGCGCCATCAGCCAGCTTGCGGTTGGCCTTATTACTGCCGGTGGTTTCACCTTTTTGGTACATCCGCAAGGCATTGGGATAAAAGGGAAGGTTTTCGTAAATCAGGTCGATTTGGACATCACTGCCCCGCGCCAGCTCCAATGTATGGCCCAGGATCCCGAAGCCGGTCACATCGGTGCAGGCATGCACATCAAATTTCAAGGCCGCTTCGATGGCCTGGCGGTTGAGGGCGGCTACCCGGGGCAAGATGGCCTCTAATTCCGGGTAAGGCAGTTTACCGGAGCGGTTGGCGTTGAAAAGCACGCCGGTCCCCAGCGGCTTGGTCAGAATCAGGGCATCACCGGCCCGGCAATCGCAGTTGGTTAGAATGCGCTCCGGGTGCACGCTGCCGGTGACTGCCAGACCGTATTTGGGCTCATTATCATCGACCGAATGCCCGCCAGCCATCGAGACATCCGCTTCGCGCACCTTGTCGCTGCCGCCCCGCAAAATCTCTTTTAAAAGCCCCATATCCAGTTTCTTGGACGGAAACATCACCAGATTCAAAGCGGTCAGCGGTTTGCCCCCCATGGCATAGACGTCCGAAAGCGAATTGGCGGCTGCAATCTGGCCGAACCAGTAGGGATCATCTACCGGGGGTGTGATGTAATCAACCGTGCTGATCAGGGCAATTTCGGGCGACACCCGATACACGGCGGCATCATCGCTGGTATCATAGCCGACCAGCAGATTGGGGTCGTTTGAGGCTTCCAGCCCCTTGAGCGCTTCCGACAGCTCCGTCGGACCGATTTTGGCCGCTCACCCGCAGGTGCGTGCCAACCCCATCAATGTTTTTTTCTTCCAAAAAAACATATTTTCCCCTTGGAATTTAAAACTGTTCTCGAATTCCCATTGCAACTATTAACCTAAGTTTAGCGATTCTTGAACAAATTCATTTCTCCGTCCGTCATTGCGAGCGGAGCGAAGCAATCTCTATCAATCCAAGTCTCTGAAATCATGGGATTGCTTCGTCACTTCGTTCCTCGCAATGACCGGCGATAGGGTTTTTTACGAGTCTATCAAAATTGAAACATAAATTGATATCGATAAAAACTCAAATATAAAATATCGATGAATTAATTAGGATTTATAGAAAATATCTATAGATTGGATCAAATGGAAGGTGACAGGCGGGTTGAGTGCCACCAGAGAGGGAAGATAAAACGCCTCCCCCTGAACAGACTGTGTCATAATACCTCAAATCCGTCATTCCGGACGAGTTCACCAGAGGTGAAGGAGATCCGGAATCCAGAATATACAAAGGAAATCAATGCTGTCTGGATCTCCCGACGCCTTCGGCGGGGGAGGACGAATTGCGACACAGTCTCGGAGGGGGGCAGGCGCGGTGGGGGTATAAAAAAAAGAACCCGGATTTCCCGCAGCTTATGCGGGAAATCCGGGGTTCAGGTTAAAACCTTTACGATTTGTCTGTTTGAGGCTCGCCAGCGAAGCATCCGCGGCGCAACAGTTTAGTTTTGTCTCCAGGCCGTTAATTTAACTTTGACTTTTTCCAGGTTCACCGGCAGCTCTTTCAATCCGCCGCCGCCACCGGTCACGGCGTCCTCTTCACCACTGCCGGTGGTGGTGAAGAGGGTATGGTCCTCGATGATTTAGATTAACTCTGCGCTCGGACCCTCTTTTTCTTGCTATTGGGCTTCTGCGATCAAATCATTTTCTACGGTCCCTGCCCGATCTTTTTTCCGGGGAAAAATTTTTATATTGAAATTTCCGCCTATCAACTCCTGAACGGTTTCCACCATTATCTGTCCTTTTTAACGCCTTGCCCGCATCATTCATAGAGCGGATTTTGCTTTTTTTATTGCTTGAAACTATCTGGCCTTTTTTAAATCCACCAATGATATCTTTCAAACTTTTTCGGATTATTTTGGTATGCTTTTTGTTATATTTATTTAAGTCATAACCACAATATTGGCATTTATAAATCTCATTTTGCGGTAGATTACATCTTGGGCATTTATTCATTTTTGCAAATGTCACTTTTAAAGTGACGTTAAGGTTTTTCGCTTCCTAAACTTCTCTCCGAACTAAAACATATGAACATAAGAAAAATACTTCGAATGCTCATTTGCAAGCATGACAATAGAATTATTCTGAAAGCGCAAGGTTTTGCGAAAATCAGGATTTGATACTATCTGATACTTTCCCCCATCTGAATGTATTAGTTTAGTTTGGTATCAAATGTTTAGATATTACAAATTAAATGTTGGGAGGCTGTTCAGAAACGATATGTACCAGCTACTCGATGACCGCAGGAGATTTGAGAATTAAGCCTGATTGAACAGCGATATTAAGATTACTTAAGAACAAAAATAGCAGATGTCAATTAAAGCTTCAAAAAAATTACAATTAAATGCAGATAGTTATAAAGATTTAAAGGTGTGTTCTTTTCTATTTAGAAAGAAGATTGTAAGATATTGGATTTAAAAAAATTATGTGTAGCCAATTCTTGGATAATTCAGAAATTAGTCCTTATCACCCGAACAAACACTTGACCATTCGCTTACTCTTGTACAATCCTTCCGTCTTTCGTAGTGTTGCCTTCGCTCTTTACCACTTCTTCTTTCCAATCCACCATTTTGAAAATAATCTGCGTCATAAACCTCCCGTCTATCTTCTCCAGAGCGACGATCAACATAAGGATCACTTTTTCTTGCATCTTTTAAAATTTTTTCTTCTTTCATTTTGAGCGACCCCAAGGTATTGTCACTGCTTAATTTGCAATCCGCAAGAAATAAAATTTAAAAGGGAATCATAGAACTGGAGTGAACCCTTCCGATTGCACAAAAAATAGTTGAGTGTTAAGAGAGGGTCACAGCCTCCTAAAGGGAGGCGAAAGGACCCTGTCATGAAACGAAGACGGTTCACTCAAGATTTTAAAAGATCTGTTGTTGAGCAGCTGCTCAGTGAGACTGCCGGCCCTGCCGAGTTATGCCGGCGTTACAACATCGCTTCCGGTCAGCTTTACACCTGGAAAAAACAGTATGCCGACGGCAAGCTGGATCCGGAGCCATCCAAAGAAGCCGAACTGGAAGCCCGGGTCCGGGAACTTGAGAGGTTGCTGGGCAAAGTCACGCTGGAAAACGAATTTTTAAAAAAAGCCGTGCGCAACAGCCTCAAACAAGCCGAGAAAAAACAAAGTTCATTACCGAAAACCGCGCCCTCATCCAAAGTGTTGAAAGGGGGTGC
>Ga0255054_10000027_pt1 | contig 60485 bp, 58 predicted proteins | sample JV7_2_23_MG_FD_188634 | JGI IMG/M metagenome (GOLD analysis project Ga0255054, IMG submission 188634) | Seawater microbial communities from Jervis Inlet, British Columbia, Canada - JV7_2_23 | ecosystem: Environmental > Aquatic > Marine > Inlet | place: Canada: British Columbia | collected... | reverse complement strand
AAGCCGCCAGGACCGCCACCAGCGTCTTGCCCTCACCGGTGCGCATCTCTGCAATATTGCCGTCATGCAATACCATGCCGCCGATGAGCTGCACATCGAATGGGCGCATAACGAGCGTGCGCCGGGATGCTTCGCGAGCGACGGCGAAGGCCTCCGGCAAAAGCTGGTCAAGGGTTTCGCCTTCCTGGACACGGCGCTTTAGTTGCTCCGTCATGGCCCTCAGGGCGGCATCGTCGAGCGCCTGCAGGCTTTCCTCGAATGCATTGATCTGGTTGACGGTCTTGCCGTATTGCCGCAACAGCCGCTGGTTGCGGCTGCCGAAGACACGGGTCAGAAAATTGGCCACTTGGGACTCCTGCGAAGGGCTGGTTGTGCTGGGCCCGCGCGCCCGGCTCACGTGTCCGAGTCACTTGAGCAGACGTTAAGACAAAGGCCGGTATTCTAAGCGCTTGAGGGCTTATTTAGAACGGGTTGTGAGGGCAAATTCCCCGATCACAAGTGAAAGCAGGAGAGCGGGACGCCGCGTACTGCGATTATTCGGAGGCGGCGCGGATGAAGTTGACCGGGTTGACCCGGTGGCCGTTGCGCAATACCTCGAAGTGCAGGTTCGGGCCCGTGGCACGGCCCGTGTCACCCATCAGGGCCACGGTCTGGCCTTTCTTGACTTCGTCACCAACGGTAACGAGGTTTTCAGAATTGTGCGCGTAGCGCGTCGCATAGCCATTGCCGTGGTTGATTTCAACCATCAGTCCGTAGCCATAGCGCTGCGCCGACCAGGTGACAACACCGTCAGCCACGGCAGCGACGTCAGCACCCGCCCTGCCGGCGAAATCGATGCCGGTATGGTTGGCGGGCTTGCCCGTGAAGGGATCGGTACGCTTGCCGAAATACGATGAAATCCATCCAGAGCTGACGGGGCGGCCTTGCGGGTAGACGCGCTCGTTCAGAATCTGGTTCGCGATCACGCTTTCAAGCACGCCGAGCTGCGCTTCGCGATTGTCGAGCTGCATGTCCAGGTTTTGCATCGCCTCAACGACCTCCGGAACCGCAACATTGGAACCCGTGGCGACCGGTTCTTCCGGTCCGCCCAGGGCGGGTGGCGTATTAAAATCGAATTCACCATCCTCGAGATCCGCCATGTGCGTCAGCCGGCGGCCGAGCGCGTCGAGACGGATCATGCGAGCGTTCATCTGCGCGATACGAATCGCCATCGCATCGAGTGTGTCCTCGTTTTCCTGACGGATCGTCGCGATGTTCTCGCGTGCGAATTGCAGCTCGTCCGTCAGGCCGACAAGCTCCGTGGAGCTGACACCGGATCCCGTCATCGAGGAATACCAGTAGCCGCCCGCGAAACCAATCACGCTGACCAATCCCGCAACGAAAATGGCGACCATGCCAGCCGACAGGCCGGACAAGTTCATCTGTCGAGGCTTACCCAGCCCCTTGCCGAAAATTACAACATTCATCGAGTACGCCCCGGATGCGCTCGGCACAACTTGTTATTGTTATCGCCGCAAGCCTTTGTAATGCAGGCCTCAAGCCAATACAGTCGCCCGCTGGTCGTTTCTGACTTGCAGTCAATCATCGCTTCGGTAGCCCCGCTGTCTTAGGTACAAATCCCTTAGACCGGTGGTTTTGCGCCCCCGCTTTTCAGCAGGTTTGCCTTTGTCGTGTCCGAAACTATGCATAATGTCTGTTTTCATTACAAGATTAGGGGCTTATAAGGGTGATTCCGGTCACCTGAAACGCCTCAAAAGCGGGAACTGCGTCACACTTTTATGGCCGCAAAAAGCCTCGAAAATTTGCTAAATCCCAATGGCAACGGGGATTTAGGCAGCATCGTCCGACGCGCGAGGGAGCTGGGCGAGCTGGCCTCGGCCCTGACCCGCGCTGTAGAGCCGGACGAGGGTGCCGCGATCATTGCCGCGAATGTCCGTGAGGATGGCGAGCTCGTAATCCTGTGTCAGTCGCCGGCCTGGGCCTCGCGCCTGCGCTTCACCGCGGACAAGCTCCTCGAAGCGGCCAGAGCACAGGGCACAAACGCCACTCGCTGCACGATTCGGGTCGCCCGATCGGATTAGAGTTCCGGGACACTACTGACCGGAATAGTCTCAACTGCTGCGTTTACGCGTAAGAAGGAGTGGCGTAGGAGATCGGGGCTTTGCGGCCATTCTCGAAAGTGGCTTCTTCCCAGGCGGACTCCTGCTCGAGCAAGGTCCGCAGCAGCTTGTTATTGAGGTCGTGCCCCGACTTGTAGGCGCGAAACTCGCCAATCAGGCTGTGATTGAGGAGGTACAGGTCGCCGATCGCGTCGAGAACCTTGTGGATCACGAACTCGTTGGAATAACGCAGTCCGTCCTCATTCAGTATCCGGTAGTCGTCCAGCACGATGGCATTATCCATGCTGCCACCGAGTGTCAGGTTGCGCTCTCGCAATGCCTCTACGTCGCGCAGGAAACAGAAGGTCCTTGCACGACTGACTTCTTTCAGGAATGACGTCGACGAAAAATCGATCGTCGCCTGTTGGCTGATCTTGTTGAACACGGGGTGGTTGAAGTACACCTCGAAATTCACTTTGAAACCGTTGAACGGCACCAGTTCCGCCCACTTGTCGCCGTCCTCGACGCGGACTTTCTTCTTGATGCGAATGAAGCGTTTCGCCGCGTTTTGCTCTTCAATACCCGCCGATTGCAGCAAGAATATGAAGGGCCCGGCGCTGCCGTCCATGATCGGTACCTCGGGCGCCGACAGGTCAACGTTCAGATTGTCGATGCCGAGCCCCGCAAGCGCAGACATCAGGTGCTCGACAGTGGCGACTTTGACGCCATCTTTGATCAGCGTCGTGCCGAGCATGGTCTCGCCGACCAGGAGCGGATCGGCGGGCACATCGACGGGGTGATCCAGATCGATACGGCGAAATGTGATACCGGAATTCTCAGCAGCCGGGCGCAAGGTCATGTAAACCTTCTCGCCATTGTGCAAACCCACGCCGGTTGCACGAATCGCTGTTTTCAAGGTGCGTTGACGCAACATTGCCACTATCTGAATCTGCTCTGGTTTTGTCGTCTGTGTTGCACGTCAGCCACAAAAAAAGACGAATGTGACCACGACGTGACAGCTGAAGGTGTGCGCAAGAATATCACACGGCTGGAAAACTCTTCAAGATTTCAAACTGTTAGAAGATAAAGTGAGGCCGGTAAAGAAATGTCGCCGGCCGCAGGCGGGAAAGGGGCCGGCCCGGGAACCCCGGGCCGGCGAAGCGGAGGAATTGCGCCTCGATCGTGCCTTGGCCTCAGCGTCAGTGAGTAACGCCTGAGGCCTGTCAGTCAGTCGGCTTGTCGGCGCAGGAAAGCCGGAATGTCCAGTAGCTCTTCCTGCAATCCCGCTGCCTCGAGACCATCTCCAACCGCACGCTTTCTTTGCACCGTCGGCTTGTCGAAGCCGTGGTAGTTCGGCTCGTTTATCGTTTCCGCTGGACGCCGCACGATACGCATCGGTGAATCCGCATTCGCCGCGGACTGGCCGAGGCCGGTAGCGACAACGGTCACACGAATCTGATCGGTCATGTCGGGATCGATAACCGTACCGACGACAACGGTCGCGTCATCCGACGCGAACTCCTTGACCGTATTGCCAACTTCCTGGAATTCACCGATGGACAGATCCATGCCGGCAGTAACGTTGACGAGAATACCGTTCGCCCCGGCGAGATTGATGTCTTCAAGGAGCGGACTCGACACCGCGGCTTCTGCCGCTTCGCGCGCGCGGTCCTCGCCCGACGACGATCCCGATCCCATCATCGCCATACCCATCTCGGCCATGACGGTTTTGACATCCGCGAAATCGACGTTGATCAACCCGGGCCGGGTGATCAACTCGGCAATGCCCTGCACCGCACCCTGCAGCACCTGGTTTGCCGAGCGGAAAGCATCGAGCAGGGTCGTTTCACCACCAAGCACGGTCAACAGTTTCTCGTTGGGAATCGTGATCAGAGAGTCGACAGATTTGCCGAGCTCGGAAATTCCGTGATCCGCGATCGCCATGCGTTTTCTGCCCTCCATATTGAAGGGCCGGGTTACGACGGCAACGGTCAGGATGCCGAGTTCCTTCGCCACCTGAGCGACGATCGGCGTCGCACCGGTGCCAGTGCCACCGCCCATGCCGGCGGTTATGAACAACATGTCGGCACCTTCTATAACCTCGAAGATGCGGTCGCGATCTTCCATCGCTGCCTGTCGTCCGATGTCGGGGTCGGCGCCCGCCCCGAGTCCCTTCGTAATATTGCAGCCGATTTGCAACGACGTTCGTACGCGCGATCCCTTCAGGGCTTGCGCATCGGTATTCGTGCAGATGAAATCGACCCCTTCAATGCCGGCATCCACCATGTGCGAGACGGCGTTACCGCCACCTCCACCGACGCCGATCACCTTAATGACCGCGCTCTGGCTGTGTGCATCCATTAACTCAAACATTTAACTTCCTCCGCTTTTCATCCTTAGGGGCACTCACTGAGCCCCGTTAAAGCCCGGCGCATGCGCCGAGCGTCCCTTTGGCGGTTGTTCTCCGCCAAAACCACTAAAAATGCCCCGAAAACCAGGTCTTCATGCGCTCCCACACGTCGCCCAGGTTGTTGCTGATCGGTGTACTGCGGCGACCGCGCCGTGTCAGGTTTTCGTAGCCGTAAAGCAGCAGGCCGACGCCGGTCGCATGAATCGGATTGCGAATTACATCCATCAGACCGTCGACGTACTGTGGCGAACCAAGCCTGACGGGCATGTGAAACACCTCCTCTGCCAGCTCGACCGCACCTTCCATCTTGGCGCTGCCGCCCGTAATCACGATACCCGCGGCGATCAGTTCTTCGAATCCGCTGCGGCGCAATTCGTCGCGAATCAATCCGAACAATTCCTCGTAACGCGGTTCGACAATTTCCGCGAGCGTTTGTCGAGCGAGTCTGCGTGGTGGCCTTTCGCCAACACTCGGCACCTCGATGGTCTCGTCCGGATTGGCAAGCTGTGACAGCGCGCACGCGTATTTGATCTTTATTTCCTCGGCGTACTGGGTCGGCGTACGCATCGACACGGCGATGTCATTCGTCACCTGGTCGCCGGCAATAGGAATGACCGCCGTATGCTGGATCGCGCCACCGAGAAATACAGCGAGATCCGTTGTGCCACCGCCGACATCGACGATGCACGAACCGAGTTCCTTTTCGTCGTCCGTGAGCACCGAGTAACTCGATGCGAGTTGCTCCAGTACGATGTCGTCCACTTCGAGTCCGCAACGCTGTACACATTTGACGATGTTCTGAGCCGCGCTCTCGGCACCGGTCACCATGTGCACCTTCGCCTCGAGTCGCACACCCGACATGCCAACCGGCTCGCGTATTCCTTCCTGGCTGTCGATCAGAAATTCCTGCGGCAGAATGTGCAGGATCTTCTGGTCGGCAGGGATTGCTACAGCCTGCGCGGCATCGATGACGCGGTCGACGTCGCCAGGCGACACTTCCTTGTCACGGATGGCAACGATGCCGTGAGAATTCAGGCTGCGCACATGACTACCTGCGATGCCCGTATAAACCGAATGAATATCACAACCGGCCATCAGTTCAGCTTCCTCGACGGCTCGCTGAATCGAATGCACCGTGGACTCGATATTCACGACGACACCTTTCTTGAGGCCACGCGACGGTTGGTAGCCAATACCGACCACCTCGATGTTGCCGTCATCGGTGACCTCGCCTACGATCGCGACGACCTTCGACGTGCCGATGTCGAGTCCGACAATCAGGTTCTTGTCAGCGTGCTTCTGCATTCTAAGGAGCACCTCGTGATGCAAGCATCTTCTGCTCGGTCTGCTGCGGATCAGAAACGGGCGTCGTCGCACCATCCTTCCAGCCGATCGTGAAGCCATTGCCGTAGCGCATATCAACGTAGTCGATATCCGCTGCGCGTCCCGTGATGATGTTCGCGACAACGTCGAGAAACAGTGCAGTGCGCGAATCGACGTCGCGCCGGCCCAGCCGTACTTCCACGCCATTTGCAAGCGTCATTTGCCATGCGCCGCGCGCATCGAGGCGCACGCGCCGCACATCCAGACCCAGCGGGATAAGTTGTTCCCTGACGGCGAGGTAACGCCGCGCGACATCGTCGGCGCTGTCCGCGGGTCCGCTCAGTCGTGGCAACTCGGCGGGAATGTGGCGTGCTTCCGTTACGAACAATTCGCCACGTATGTTGAGAAGTCCGCGTTCGCCCCAGATCGCCGCCGGCACCTGCTCCGTCACCTTAATCGCGATACGACTCGGCCAGCGCCTGGCAACCGTCGCACCATCAATCCAGGGCAATGCGCGGATCTGGCTTTGCATGCGGCCCAGGTCAGCGCCGAGGAACCCGGCATCGAGTTCGTCGCTGATTGCCTCCTCGATCTGCAAAGCCGTTACGCGCTGGAACGGGCCGCTAATCGCGATCGACTCGATCGGTCGATCGAGCAAACTGCCACTGAGCTGGTATGTCGCCATCACGACCGCAATCGCCGCCAGCGGTGTCAGGATGCGTGCCGCGGGAATCGACGGCATCGTGAATTTCTTCACCTTTTTCTGCCTGCGGCGTCGGGCTTGCTTACGCGCCATGAGCCACTCCCCGAACATCGTCCGCGATGTCACTGTCCGTCACGCTGGTCTCGAGAATTCGCCAGCACAGGTCCTCGAAGTCAACGCCATGCCGCTTTGCAGCCATAGGCACCAGGCTGTGGCTCGTCATGCCCGGCACGGTATTGACCTCAAGCACAAGCGGCCTGCCATCAGTGCCTGTCATGAAGTCGACGCGTCCCCATCCGCTGCAGCCGAGTTCGCCGAACGCAGCCATCGCGAGCGTCGCGTATTGCTGTTCCTCGTCGTCGCTCTGCGTTCCCGGGCAGTGATAGCTGGTCCGATCTGACTCGTACTTGGCGCGATAGTCGTAAAACACTCTCGGCGTCTCGATGCGGATTGACGGCAGCGCCTCGCCTTGCAATACGGCAACTGTGAACTCGTCACCGATGATGCAGGTCTCGACAATCGCGACACCGTCGAAACCGAGCGCAAAATCGACCGCAGCATTGAGATCGTCGGGATCGAATACCTTGGTCATACCGACGCTGGAACCCTGGCAGGCCGGCTTCAGTATCAACGGATAGCCAAATTCCTCGGCGGCAAGCACGGCGTGCGCGCGATTGCGAACGATGGCGTAATCGGGCGTTGGAATGGCCGCCGCATCGAATACGCGTTTCGAACGGACCTTGTCCATCGCAAGCGCCGACGCCATCACGCCACTTCCCGTGTATGGCAATTCAAGCCACTGCAATGCGCCCTGGATCGCGCCGTCTTCGCCCCCGGTACCGTGTAACGCAATCCACACGCGATCGAAAGCGGCGTTGGCAAGTTCGCTGATCGTACGTTCAGCCGGATCCCAGCCATGGGCATCCACACCTCGAGCTTGCAGCGCAGCAAGCACTGCGGCACCTGTATCCAGCGACACCTCCCGCTCGGCCGACAGGCCGCCATACAGCACCGCAACCCGACCGAATTCACCCGCCTGATCGATAGCCCGGCGCGCTTCCGTGACCTTCAAAATCTGACTCATTTCGGCCCCTCGCCAACGACACGGACTTCGTGAATCAGCTCCACACCGTGCTGATCTATGACCGTCTGCCGCACGTGTTCGATGAGTTCCTCGATATCGGTGGCCGACGCATCGTCGACGTTGATAATGAAATTGGCGTGTTTCGGCGACACTTCCGCCCCACCGATGCGACACCCCTTGAGTCCGGCTGCCTCGATGAGACGCGCGGCGTGATCACCCGGCGGATTACGGAATACCGAACCGCAACTCGGCAATCCGAGCGGTTGTGTCGTCTTGCGTCGCTCGAGCATTTCCTTGAGCGTGTCCATACTGGCGCTCGCCTCGGGATCGAAGCGAAACAGTGCCTCCAGGAACCACTCGTTGGCCGGGCCCGTTACGCTGCGATAGCCGACCGAGTACTCGTCTGGCGCTCGCTGGTGAATCTCCCCTGCACGGTCGATCGTGCGCACCGACTCGACTCGCTCCCAGGTCTCGCCTCCATGCGCGCCGGCGTTCATTGCCAGCGCGCCGCCGACCGTACCCGGGATACCTGCGAAAAACTCTGACGGCCCCAGGCCCCAGCGAATGCACTGCCGTGCCAGTTGCGTACAAGGCACGCCGCCGCCCGCGCGTACCAGGTAGTGATCGGCCTGCTCGAGTTTCCTGAGAATACCCGTCGCCGAGATGACCACGCCACGCAAACCACCGTCGCGAACGAGGAGGTTGCTGCCGACGCCATGCCATAGAACCGGCGTATCCGAATCGAGCTCGCGAAGAAACACCTGCAAGTCCTCGATACTCGACGGCACATAGAAAAGGTCCGCTGCACCGCCCGCACGCCACGACGTATGGCGACGCATGGGCTCATCGCGGCGCAACTCGCCCTGCACGTTCGCGTATTCGCGCGCCGCACTCACGAGTGCACCTTGAGTTTTGGTTTGTTGCGTAAGAGGTCCGGCAGACCGGCCGCGTACGCGCCTATGTCCCCGGCGCCCATCGTCAGTACCAGATCGCCATCTTCGAGCACGTCGACGAGTACGGGCTGCAACTCGTCGAGCGATTCGACGAAAACCGGCTCGACCGAGCCCCGCGAACGTACGGCACGTGCGATCGCACGGCCATCCGCGCCCGTGATCGGCGCCTCGCCCGCCGCGTAGACATCGAGCAGTATGAGCACATCCGCCTCGGACAGCACCTGCGCGAAGTCATCCATCAGATCGCGCGTGCGTGTGTATCGATGCGGTTGAAAAACGAGAACGACACGCTTGCCCGGCCAACCTGTCCTGGCTGCGGCGAGTGTTGCTGCGACCTCGGTCGGATGATGTCCGTAGTCGTCGATGAGCATGACCTTGCCGGCGACCGTGTCGACGTCGCCGAGGTTCTGGAAACGACGATCGATGCCCTCGAACTGGTCTAGCGCTCGAACCACGGCTTCGTCACCGATCTGCAATTCCTGGGCGACCGCAATGGCTGCAAGTGCATTACGAACGTTATGAATACCGGGCAACTGTAGCGATACGCCGAGCGGTGGCTTGTCGCCGCCGCGGATGACATCGAAACGCGTCAGTCCCGCATCGAACTCGACATTCTCGGCGCGCAGGTCAGCCTCATCGTCGAGTCCATACGTGACGACGGCGCGTCCGATACTACCCATGATTTCCTGGATGCCGGGATCATCGCCGCACACCACGGCAAGCCCGTAGAAAGGAAGGTTGTGCAGGAATTCAACGAAACCCGCGCGCAACTTCTCAATGTCACCGTCGTAGGTCGACATGTGATCGGCATCAATGTTTGTGACTACGGCAAGCATCGGTTTCAGGTGCACGAACGATGCATCACTTTCATCGGCCTCCGCCACAAGGTACTCGCCCTGCCCCAGCCTCGCATTGGCGTCGGCGCTCTTGAGGCGGCCGCCGATAACGAAGGTCGGATCGAGACCGCCTTCGGCGAGCACACTCGCGACCAGACTGGTCGTGGTCGTCTTGCCGTGTGTGCCTGCAACTGCGATCGAATATCGAAACCGCATCAGCTCCGCGAGCATCTCGGCGCGTTGTACGACCGGCATCAGTTGTTCGCGCGCAGCAGCGACCTCGGGATTGGTTTCATCGACCGCGCTGGAGACCACAACGGCGTCAGCGTCGCGAATGTTACCTGCAGCGTGGCCGATGAATACGGTTGCGCCCTGCTTCTCGAGGCGCCTTGTCTGCTTGTTGGTATTGAGATCTGAACCCTGCACCTTGTAGCCGAGGCTCAACATGACTTCGGCAATGCCGGACATTCCGGACCCGCCGATGCCGACGAAGTGCACACAGTGAATGCGCCGCATGCGATTAATCATGCTGGCTCTCCAGACAGTTCGAATCGATGCGCTGTGGTGTGCGTTGTCATGTCACGTTCCCGCCTGCTCGAGACACAGCTCTGTGATGCGTCGCAGTGCCTGTGGCTGCGCCAGCTGCCGTGATTTCCGCGCGCGACCGAGCAGCTCGTCGCGTGATGTCAGCCAGCGTCGCAATTCGCCGGCCAGCGACTCGTCGCTAAGGTCCTGCTCCTGGATGATCGATGCTGCACCCGCTTGAGCCATGGGCGTCGCATTTGCCGTCTGGTGGTCGTCTACCGCGGAGGGGTACGGAATGAAAAGCGCCGGCAATCCAACTGCGCAGAGCTCGGCTACGGTCAGAGCGCCGGCCCTGCACACGACCAGATCTGCCCACGCATACGCAGACGCCATATCCTCGATGAAAGGTACAAGCTCGACGTTGATATCGCTGTCGGCATAGGCGTCACGCGCCGTGTCCAGTGTCGCAGTGCCACACTGATGGCGAACGACGGGTCGGATTTCGTCAGGCAGCAGGGCGAGTGCCGCAGGAACGGTCCGGTTGAGAGCCAACGCTCCCTGGCTGCCGCCGAGCACAAGTAAGCGCAGCGGGCCCTGTCGGTCCGGGTAGCGCGCCTCGGGCCCGGGCACGGCCGCGATGTCCTCGCGAACCGGGTTTCCCACGGTCTCCGCATGAACGTCTGAATTAAAACTGCCCGGGAAGGCTTGCAGCACAACCCGGGCAAGACGCGCCAGAAGTCGGTTGGTCAGACCCGCAGCCGCATTCTGCTCGTGGATAACGAGCGGGCGGCGCGTGATCCAGGCGGCAACACCGCCCGGGCCGCTGACGAAGCCCCCCATGCCGAGTACCGCGGCAGGACGGCGTCGAAGGATGACGATCAGCGACTGAATGAAGGCCCAGCAGAGCTGGACGGGCGCAATGAAGAGTGCGAGCAATCCCTTGCGGCGCAGGCCGCGGATGCTAATCCACTCCATGTTGATACCGGCGGCGGGTACGATGCGCGATTCGAGTCCCCGGTGTGTTCCGAGCCATACGACGTCACGGGATTGCTGCTGGATTGCCCGCGCAACGGCGAGTGCCGGGTACACGTGACCACCCGTGCCGCCGGCCATTACCAGAATGGGTCGGCCACTCATGAGCGTGCGCTCCCGCGCTTGCCGGACGCACGGCGTCGTTTGTTGTTCGTCGGCGCAGCGTCAACGATCAGTTCATGATGAATGCGTAACAGGATGCCGATTGCGATCATGGTCACGATGAGACTCGAGCGCCCGTAGCTGACGAGCGGCAGAGTCAGGCCCTTGGTTGGCAATATGCCCATGTTGACGCCGACGTTGATGAACGCCTGCAGACCGAGCCAGGTACCGATCCCGATAGCCAGGTTCGCTTCGAAACTGCGGTCGTTGTCCGAAGCCTGCATCGCCAGCCTGAAGATGCGCCATAACAAGGCGACGAACAGTCCGATCAGGATAAATGAACCAGCGAGGCCGAACTCCTCGGCAAACACCGCAAACACGAAGTCGGTGTGCGCCTCGGGCAAATAAAATAATTTTTGCACACTGTTGCCGAGACCGACGCCGAACCACTCTCCACGTCCGATGGCAATGAGCGACTGTGTCAACTGGAACCCCGAATCGAACGGATCCGCCCAGGGGTCGAGAAAGCCCGTCAGACGCTTCATCCGGTATGGCGAGGTGATTGCAAGCGACGCCATGGCAACCAGCGCTGTGGCAAAGAACAGCAGGAAATCGCGAATGCGCGCGCCGGCCACGAACAGCATCGTCAGCGCGGTCGCAAGCAAGACAATGGCGGCACCGAAATCGGGCTCAGCGAGCAGTGCGGCGCAGGCAAGGCTCATCAGCAGCATGGGTTTCAGGAAGCCACTGAACTGCTCGCGCAGGTCCTTGTTGCGGCGCACGAGATAGCCGGCCAGGTAAATAATGAAACACAGCCGGGCGGGCTCGGATACTTGCAGGTTCAAGATACCGAAACGGATCCAGCGCCGGCTGCCGTTAACTTCGTGTCCGATGCCCGGCAACAGCACCAGAAACAGCAGCGCCAGCCCGGTCAACAGCACCAGTGGACCCATGCTGCGCCAAAACCGCATCGGGACGAACAGGCATGCGATGCCACCGGCGGCGCCGATAGCCGCCGCCAGCAACTGTCGCTCTACATAGAAAAACGGCTCGCCGGCGAGGTTGTCTGAAATCGAAATGGACGCGGATGCGAGCACAACCAGTCCGCCCAGCAACAAGGTCATGGCAATCGTCAGTAAGACGGGATCGAGTTGCAGAGACGTCTTCAACTGTGCAGGGAACGGCGATGTTGCAGTTCGGGCTGTCATCGCCTGAGCGCCTCCACTGCGTTACAAAACGCGTCGCCGCGTGCGGCGAAGTTGTCAAACTGGTCGAAACTGGCACATGCAGGCGCCAGCAACACCGTATCGTCCGACTCGGCATATGTGGCCGCCTGTTGCACGGCGTCGTTCATGTCCTGCGCGAAATAGATCGGCATGATCGTGTCGAGCGCGGCGTCGATTTTCTCTGCGTCTGTGCCAATCAGCACAGCGGCACGAAGCTTGTTTTCAAGCGGCGGCGCGAGTGCGCTGAAGTCGCCGCCCTTTCCTTCGCCACCGGCAATAAGCACCAACATTCCGTTGACGGATTCGATCGACGCGACGGCAGCAGCAACGTTCGTGGCCTTGGAATCGTCAACGTAATCCACAGCCGAGACTCGCCGCACAAATTGCATGCGATGGGGCAGGCCCGGGAATTCGCACAGCACCTGCAGCATCGACTGCATGTCGAGCCCCAGGAGGTCCCCGGCAGCCAGTGCTGCCAGCGCATTGGCCTGGTTGTGTATGCCGAAGAGTGCCAGCTCACTGACGGCGAGCAACACGCTGTCGCCGCACGCCAGGAATTCCTCGTCGTCCTCACGACGAGTACCGTAGTGGCCGTCCGCAGGGGCATCGAGTCCGAAGCTGACAACCTTGCCGATACCTTCAGCTCGCTTTATGGCTTCGTCGTCCTGGCGGTTGACTACGGCCGACTCGGCATTACGCAGAATGCGGTACTTCGCCTGACGGTATTCATCCTCATCCCTGTGCCAGTCCAGATGATCGGGTGTCACGTTGAGCAACACGGCGACTTTCGCCGGCAAGGTGTCGGTGCGTTGCAGCTGGAAGCTCGACAGTTCGAGGACATAGACGTCCGGCGTTTCCTGGTCGAGCAGATCGAGCGCCGGCACGCCGAGATTGCCACCCGCGAGCGTTTCGCGGCCGGCAGCCTGGCACATGTGATACAGCAACGTCGTCACGGTACTCTTGCCGTTCGACCCTGTGATCGCGACAAACGGTGCCGCGGCGTCACGCGCGAACAACTCGATATCCGAAATCACCTCGAGCTTTGCCTTGCGCGCCGCATTCAGCAAAGCGTGACCGTCGTCTATTCCGGGCGAAGCGATGACACGTCGTACGTTCTTCGGCAATTTCACATCGCCGAGACGCACATCGGCGTCGGGCCAGAGGTCTTCGAGCTCCTCGAGTCCGGGTGGCTCCTCGCGGCTGTCGAAAAATATGGCGTCCCGTCCCCCACGCTTGAGATAGCGCGCGATGGACAAACCCGTCGCACCGAGGCCGAGCACGAGATCCTTCTGCGGCGCCTTTTTTTTCTTCGCAGCATTCATCGGATTTTCAGACTCGCGAAGCCGACCAGCACGAGGATGACCGTGATGATCCAGAAGCGAACGATGACCTTGGGCTCTGCCCAGCCTTTGAGCTCGAAATGATGGTGCAATGGCGCCATGCGAAACACGCGGCGGCCGGTCAACTTGTAGGAAGCGACCTGGATGATGACGGACAGGGTTTCCACGACAAAAACGCCGCCCATGATTGCGAGTACGATCTCCTGGCGAACAACGACGGCGACAACTCCGAGTGACGCACCAAGCGCCAGTGCGCCGATATCACCCATGAACACCTGCGCGGGATAAGTGTTGAACCAGAGGAAGCCGAGCCCCGCACCTGCCAGCGCGGCGCAGAATACGAGGATCTCACCCGTGCCGGCAACATAGGGGATGCCCAGGTAGCCGGAGAAATTTACGTTGCCTGTGAGGTAGGCAAATACGCCCAGCGCACCGCCGACGAGCACCGTCGGCATAATTGCGAGGCCATCGAGTCCGTCTGTCAGATTGACGGCGTTCGAAAAGCCAACAATAAAAATGTACGTCACGACGACCTGAAACATGCCGAGTGGTATCGAGAGGTCTTTGAAATACGGGATCAGCAATGAAGTCGAAACTTCATCGGCCGCCGTAACGTACAAAGCAATGGCAGCGGTGATTGCCGCTGCAGACTGCCAGAAGAGCTTTTGTTTGGCCGATATGCCGGCCGGGTCCTGCAATACGAGTTTCTTGTAATCATCGACGTAGCCGATGACGCCGAAAGACAAAGTTACGAACAGCACCACCCAGACAAAGTGGTTTTCGAGATCGGCCCACAACACCGTACTCACGGCGATTGCGGTGAGAATTAATGCGCCGCCCATCGTCGGCGTGCCCGCTTTGGGCAGGTGCGTTACGGGTCCGTCCTCGCGCACCGGCTGGCCAACCTGGTTCAGGCTTAGCTTCGCGATCATGCGCGGCCCGATGACGAACGACAGGATCAGTGCGGTAAGCGCGCCGAGGATCGCTCGCATCGTGAGGTAGTTGAAGACGTTGAAGCCCGATTCGAACTGTGCAAGGTAATTGGTGAGATACAGCAGCATGGTCAGGCCTCCTTCTTCCGGGCCTGCGATTCACGCAGCACATCGACAACGCGTTCCATTTGCATGGAACGCGATCCCTTGACGAGGACGTTAATTCCGCTACGCAGTTCCGGTAGCAGCGAAATCGACAACGCGTCGGCCGACGCGAACCAGGTCGCGCCATCACCAAAACCGTCAACCGTATTGCGTGACAGTCCGCCTGTCGCCAGTAATCGCTTGATCCCGATCTCGCGGAGCTGTTCACCGACATCGCGATGCAGGCGCGGCGCGGCGTCCCCGAGTTCGGCCATGTCGCCGAGTACCAGCCAGTTCTCGCCCTGTAACGGGGCAAGAAATTCAGCCGCGGCAACGACGCTCAACGGATTCGCGTTGTAGCTGTCGTCGTAGATGGTTGCGCCGCCGATACCGGCAAGGGCCTGCAATCGCCCTGCAACGGGCTGTACCGATTCCAGTGCAATCTTGATGTCCGGGACGTCGACGCCAACTGCGCAGGCAATCGCCGCGGCTGCGCAGGCGTTGCTGACGTTGTGTCGCCCTGCAAGCGGCAAGGCGATATCGATCTCGCCGCCGGGCAGATGCAGGCGGAACCAGGACTGGCCTTCCCGCGCGACGATGTCGTCCGCTCGAACGTCTGCCGCATTGTCGATGCCGAAACTGATAAGTTGGGTGTCGTCGACGAGTGAGGACCAGTATTCGAAGTAACGATCATCCGCATTGAGAATCGCAATTTTTGGACGCACATCGTTGCTCAGAATCTCACCCTTGGCTCGTGCCACGCCGTCAATCGAACCGAAGCCTTCGAGGTGCGCAGGCGCGGCGTTCGTAATGACGACGACGTCCGGCTGCGACAGCGCCGTCAGGTAGGCGATCTCGCCCGGGTGGTTCGCGCCCATTTCAAGCACCGCGTAACGATCTGCATCATCGATGCGTGTCAGCATCAGCGGCATGCCGATCTCGTTGTTGAGATTGCCATGTGTCGCAATCGTCGGTGCCACCATAGCCAGGCATGCAGCCGTCATTTCCTTGAGCGTCGTCTTACCGTTGCTGCCCGTGATGCCGATGACCCGCACCGGCAAACCTTCACGCCAAGCGGCACCGAGTTGGCCCAACGCACGCATCGAGTCTTCGACAACTACCTGCGCCAGGTCCTGCGCAATGTCGTCGTTGACGAGCGACGTTACGACTGCGCCCGCAGCACCTTTGTCGCGGGCCTGGCCAATGTAGTCGCGACCATCGAAATTCGGGCCTTGCAAGGCGACGAACAACTCGCCCTGTTGCAGGGTCCGCGTATCGGTGCTGACGCCGTCGAACGAGATGTCCGAACCGTGCAGCGTGCCATGCATGAAGCCAGCGGCGGCGGCTAGCGTCGACATCACGCGTCGTCCTCCTCACGCCGGGACCGCACGAGGAGATTCGCGACCGCGGTACCGTAGTCCGAGAAGTCGCGACACTCGTCGCCGATCAACTGGTAATCTTCGTGGCCCTTGCCGGCAAGCAAAATGACGTCGCTTGCGTTTGCCTCACGGATCGCCCAGGCGATTGCGGCAGAACGGTCCTCGATGATCGTTGCGCTTTGCCCGTCGTTCAATCCGTCGACAATAGCTGTGATGATGTCACCGGCGTCCTCGTTCCGCGGGTTGTCGTTCGTCACGACGATATGATCAGCGAGCCGCTCGGCCGCGCGTCCCATCAACGGCCGTTTGCCGGCATCGCGATCGCCACCGCAACCGAATACGCACCAGAGTTTGCCGTGGCAGTGTGGCCGCAAGGCCCGCAACGCGACCTCGATGGCGTTTGGCGTATGCGCGTAGTCGACGAAGACCGCGGGGCCTGTTGCCGCATCTACTCGTTGCATCCGACCTGGTGGCGCCGTCACCGTCGACAAAGCTGCACTCACCGCATCGAACGGCAGGTCATCACTCAGCAGAAATGCCAGGACCAAAACCGCATTGGCGATATTGAAATCGCCGGGTAACGGAAGCCAGAGACTACCGTCCCCCCAGGAGCTGCGCACCGAAACTTCGAAGCCGTCCTGTTTCGCAATTACGGAACGAACGAAAACGTAAGGGCGGCCATTAGCCACTCGATTGAAGTTCGTCGATACCGTTACGACATCCGGCCCGCATCGCGAAGCGAGTTGGGCACCAAACTCGGAGTCCAGGTTGATGATTCGGCGCGCCGGGCCAGCATCTAGAAACAACGATGCTTTCGCTTCCGCATAGGCGCTCATGTCACCGTGATAATCGAGGTGGTCTCGACTTAGATTCGTAAACAGCGCGGTATCGACCTGCACACCGTCGATGCGCCGCTGCGCAAGCGCGTGTGAAGAGACTTCAATTGCCGCACAGATCGCGCCAGTGTCGCGGAATTCGGCGAGTCGACGATGCAGCTCGACGACATCGGGCGTCGTCATGCCCTCCGCCCCGTCTATTTCGGCAACGCCGTATCCCAGGGTGCCGATGTAGCCGCATGGTTTGCCGAGCTGTTGCAGACATTGCGCGAGCAGCCATGCGACCGTCGTCTTACCATTCGTGCCCGTGACGCCAATGACTCGAACTGAACGTGATGGGTGATCGAAGAAACGATTCGCGATTTCACCAAGCCGGCCGCGCAAGTCGTCGACTGCGACTAACGGTATGTCGACATCCGGCACGGTTGTCGCAGTGGTCGCATCGTAGGCGATCGCGATCGCACCTGCCGCGATGGCCTGTTGCGCGTGATCGAGTCCGTGGCTATTGATACCACCGCAGGCGAGAAACAAATGACCCGCGGCGAGTTCGCGTGTGTCGCTCGCGATGCCGCTGATTGCTATGCCGGGCGCATCGGCCAATCCCTGCAGTAATTCGGCAAGGGTCATCGATGAAATTAGGTTTTCTGCCGGCATGCTCATCGACTCATTGCCTGCATGACGCTGCCGGGATCGCGCGCTGGCAGCGCGTCGGGCGGCACAGCGAGCAGACGCAACGATTCGGACATGACATCCGCAAACACAGGAGCAGCGACATCGCTACCGTAATAGAGTTCGCCACTTGGCTCGTCGATAATCACCACGGCCGCCAGTCGCGGATCACTGGCGGGCGCCAGGCCCGCGAAAATCGAGATGTATTTGTCCTCGGAGTAGCCGCCCGCAGCGAATTTCAATGCGGTGCCAGTTTTTCCGGCAATACGGTAGCCGGTAACCGCGGCCTTGGTGCCCGTACCGCCCGGCCGCACGACCTCCTCAAGCATCCGTCGCACCGCGGTCGCCGTGTCAGGCGCGATCACTTGCTCGCCGTCGTTCGATTGTTCCAGCGCCATCAGCGACACAGGGAACATACGTCCACCGCTGCCCAGAGCCGCGTACGCCTGCGCCAGTTGCAGCGGCGTTACAGAAACGCCGTAGCCATAGGCCAGTGTCGCCTGGCTGATTGGCCGCCAGTGGTTGTAGTGCGTCAGCAGACCCGCGGACTCGCCGGGGAATCCACTCGACGTCAGCGAGCCCAGCCCGAAACGGGTCATCGTTTGCCACAATTGTTCCGGTTGCAGCGACATCGCGAGCTTTGTCACGCCGACATTCGATGAGCGCGCCAGGATGGTTGTCAGGCTCACGCGACCGAGGTTGCGGCTGTCTTCGATACGTTTGGCGCCGACATTGACGTACCCGGGCGCTGTATCGATGATGCTGCTGGGACGAAAATCGCCGCTTTCGAGAGCGGCAGCAATCACTAGCGGTTTGATGCTCGAGCCCGGCTCGAAGATGTCCGTTATTGCGCGATTGCGATAGCGCTCGGCGGAGTATTGCGAGCGATCATTCGGGTTGTAGGTCGGCTGATTGACCATTGCGAGTACTTCGCCGGTTTGCACATCGAGCACGACGATCGAGCCGGACTCCGCGTTGTACGACTGAATCGCGGCTTTCAATGTGCGATACGCCAGGTACTGAATCCGCAGGTCGACGCTGGTCCGCAAATCTTTGCCATGCCGGGCAGGACGAATGCTCTCGACATTCTCGACCGAGCGCCCGAGGCGATCTTTCAGCACTCGTTTTGCCCCGGACTCGCCGGCGAGCCAGTGGTTGAACGCGAGTTCGAGACCTTCCTGGCCTTCATCGTCGATATCGGTGAATCCGACAAGGTGGCCGGTGACTTCGCCCGCCGGGTAGTAGCGCCGGTACTCACGCTGCACATTGATGCCAGGTAGTTTGAGCGCCATGACCTCAGCGGCTTGATCGGGGCTCAGGTGCCTTTTCAGATACAGAAACTCCTTGTCCATGCTGCGCGTGATTCGGCGGATCAGGAGTTGTGAGTCGAGATTCAGGATGCGAGCCAGTTTCGGCACGCTGTCGACGGCCGGCGCGAGTTCTTTGGGGTTGGCCCACACGCTATCCACCGGTGTGCTGATCGCCAGCGGTTCACCGTTGCGGTCCGTAATTGTGCCTCGATGCGCGGAGATTTTTTCCCTGCGCAGATGGCGGATGTCTGCCTGCTGGTTCAGAAATTCCTTATTCAGAACCTGCAGATGTACGGCACGCGCAAGCAGTGCGGTCGCGACCAGTGAGAAAAACACCAAAATCAGCGTCGCCCTGCCGACGAATCGTTTCGTCGTCTGGGTTTTTGTTTCTGCGCCGCGTTTCATTGACGTTCAATGACAAATATTTCGGTGGATTGTGGCCGCACGAGCGACAGCCGGTCCGCTGCTACCTGCTCGATCCGCGCGTGCGTTGCCCAGGTACTTTGTTCGATCTGCAACTGGCCCCATTCAATGTTCAATTCGTCGCGCTCGTGAGTTAGCGTTTCGAGCTCGACAAACAACTTGCGGGCCTCATGCTTGGTGTAAACAAGCGCCATTGCGCTCATTACACAGACGGCGGCGAACACGAGCACGAGTGCTGCTGGCTGACTTTTGCCGTCGAAACGCATCAGGTCCGCTCCGCGATGCGCAAGCGCGCGCTACGCGCACGTACGTTGACCGCGATCTCGTCCGCCGACGCCAGGTGGAGCTTGCCGACGATTTTTAGTCGCGGCCGAAACTCCTCCGGTATCGACGGCATGCCTCGATACTGCTCGGGCTCACGCGACGCGTCCCGCATGAAGCGCTTGACGATGCGGTCCTCGAGCGAGTGAAAACTGATGACGCAAAGGCGTCCGTGCTTGCGCAGCACCTCGACGCTTTGATCGAGTGCCGCCTCGAGCTGATCCAGCTCGCCGTTGATGAAAATTCGTATCGCCTGGAACGTTTTCGTCGCCGGGTGTTTTTTCTGACCACGCGTGGGAATAACCGAGGCTACTATCTCGGCCAATTGACGGGTCCTGGTGATTGGCGCATTCACGCGCGCTGCCAGGACGGCGTGTGCAATGCGTCGCGCCATTCTTTCCTCACCGAAGGTGCTCAGTACATGTGTCAACGATTTCTCATCCACTGTCGCGAGCCACTCGGCGGCGCTGACTCCTGACTCCGGGTCCATTCGCATGTCGAGCGGACCGTCGCGGAGGAAGCTGAAGCCGCGGCTTGCTTCGTCCAGTTGTGGTGAAGAGACGCCGAGGTCGAAGAGCAACCCGTCCACGCCTCCTGAGAGATTCCTTTCTTCAATGATTGTCTGAAGTTCCGCACACTCGCCTCTTATCAGTTCAAATCGGGGGTCTGACAGCAGCGCTTCCGGTGCCGAAGCGATCGCCTGCGGGTCGCGGTCTATCGCTATCAGCCGACCGCTCGCATTCAATCGTTCGAGTATCGCGCTACTGTGTCCCCCCCGGCCGAAAGTCCCATCGACGTAACAGCCGGTTGCTTTTATCCTCAGTCCGTCAAGGACCGGCCCCAGCAGCACCGGCACATGCGCGTCGCTGCTCATGAGATGGACTGCAATCTAGAAGGAAAGCGACTCAAGATCGGCCGGCAGTTCGCCGTCGTCTTCCTCACTGAGCCACGCATCCCGTTTTTCGTTCCAGGTTGGTTCATCCCAAAGTTCAAACTTGTTGCCCTGCCCGATTAGAATTGCGTTCCTCTCGAGTCCGGCAAAATCCCGTAATTCCCGCGACACGAGAATGCGACCGTTTGCATCCATGTCGACCTCGGTCGCATAACCGACCATAATTCGCACTATTCGACGTGCGATCTTGTTCATGCTGGGAAGGCGCACGAGCTTACGTTCGAGTTCCTCCCAGTCGGGCAGTGGATAAACCAGGAGGCAGTGATCCTTGTCGACAGTAACGACGATCTGGCCATCACAACGGGAGGCCAGCCGCTCCCGATACCGGGTCGGCATTGCCATACGCCCTTTGGCGTCCAACGTGACTTTGGTGGCCCCTCGAAACACGACGGCTCGGGCAGGTCCGGTTTCGTTCTTCTGGCACGAATTCCGGGAGTAATGCCCATTTCCTCCCACTTTTTTCCACTTTTCAACACTATAGGTCTGCCCTATGGGAGCGTCAACAACGATCAATGAATAAACGTTGTTGTACAGGGACTTATAGGCGATTCAGTGGCCCAATTCGGGCGAAAAGTGGCGCATTTCGCGCAAGAGAAATCAGTCGCTTAAAGCAACTTCCTCGATAAATTCTTAGATTCGGGTCGGCAAAGGGCGACAGCGCTCGTTATCGACGCCTGAAAGCGCTGATCTGCGCGGATCAGACGGGAGTCGGAAAAGCCGGAGCCGGCAATAAGCCGGGTTCTGTCGAGGACAATCATTCATCTGGGACGGCCGTCACCGGCCGCCTCGAGCAACCTACCCGGGAGTCCGCTCGGGACCCGCGGTGCGGCCGAAGCCGCGCACTCCCCTATTTGGTCTTGCTCCGGGCGGGGTTTACCGTGCCGCGAACTGTTACCAGTCGCGCGGTGCGCTCTTACCGCACCTTTTCACCCTTACCAGCGAACTGGCGGTATATTTTCTGTGGCACTTTCCATGGGCTCGCGCCCTCCAGGCGTTACCTGGCGCCCTGTCCGAAGGAGCCCGGACTTTCCTCTGTTTCACTGAAACAGCGATTGCCTGGCCGACTCCGGCGTTTCCGGAGCGCGGAGTCTAAAGCATTTCCAGTCTGTGTGAGACGCCAATCAGCAATTCATCTGACAAGTCATTTGACAAGTTAGTTGTCAATCATGATAATGACAATTGACTTGTCATTTATGGGGAAGACCCGTGCCGACACATTCCAGCGAGTACGAGGTGATCTGGTTGATCCGGCGCCTGTTCCGCGCCATGGCCGAGGAAGCGGATCGGTACCTAAAAGCGCACGGACTGTCCGTTGCCGACCGCGCGGTCCTCGAATTCCTGTACCCGGAGAAAGCGCTCTCGGTACCGGAGATCGCTAGCCGCTACCAGGTATCGCGGCAACACGTACAGGTCACCGTCAATGCACTCGTTGAAGATGGCTTTCTCGAACCGCGACCGAATCCGCGCCACAAGCGTTCCCCGTTGATTGCCCTCACCTACGTCGGCCGTGAGTTGTTCAGCAAGGTCCGCCGGATCGAAGCCGGACTGGTAGACGCATTGTTTGCGGACATCCCATCAGATGACGTCGAAAGCACTCGCCGTACGCTCGAAACAATTTACTTTCACAACCTGAAACGAGGAGATACCAATGAGACACTTGAACATTAGACACACCCTGATCGCCGTCGGCGTATTTCTCACTGTTACAGTGACGGGCCTGTGGTCCTGGAATACGCTTGCCGAATTGTTTGGTGGTCCTCAGGCACAGTACAAACACGCCCTCGCCGCCACCGTGCTGCTGATAATTCTGAGACTGGTCACCTTACGCACGCACCGGGGCGATCGGTTCAATCGGCACTCAGCTTCCTGAGATCGAGGAGGCGTTTGTACATTTCGTTGCGCCGGGTGCCGGTCACCCGGGCGGCGATTGCCGCGGCCTGCTTCGCCGGCATCGCGTCCACGAGTTCGGACAGCAGGCGATCGACATCGATGGACGACTCCGATTGCTGCGGCGAGCCGGCGACCGCGATGACAAACTCACCCTTGCCCAATATAGCTTCATTGCTGATCTGATCGGATAGTTCGCCGAGCGGGGCGCGTACACATTGCTCATGCAACTTGGTCAGTTCACGACCAATGAATGCGACACGCTGGCCACCGAAGATGTCGGCCATATCGGCCAGAGTAGTGTCGATACGGTGCACGGATTCGTAAAACACCATTGTCCTCGACTCACTCGCGAGATTTTCGAGCGCGTCTCGCCGCGCTTTGCTTCTGGCCGGAAGAAAGCCCTCGAAACAAAACCGGTCCGTAGCCACGCCGGCTGCACACAAGGCGGCAGTCAGCGCCGAAGGTCCCGGGATCGGAGACACGGAAACACCGTTCTCATGCGCGGCCCGCACCAGTCGGTAGCCAGGATCGCTGACGAGCGGCGTCCCCGCATCGCTGACGAGCGCCACGGACTTGCCACTTTTGAGTTCTTTAATGAGCACAGTCGTCGCGCGTTCTTCGTTGTGATCGTGCAGCGCAAATTGGCGTGTTTTCACGCCTAAATGCGATAGCAATCGCCCAGTGTGGCGGGTATCCTCGGCGGCAATGAGATCCACTTCAGCGAGCGTCTGGCGCGCTCGCGGGGACAAATCTTCGAGGTTTCCGATGGGTGTGGCGACGACGAAAAGTGTGCCGCTCATAGCGCGCTCAACTCTGGCTCAGGACATAGTGCACGTACGATGACGTATCAAAGACATCCTGCCCGGCAATGGAGCTTCAAAGCAAGCACCGTTGTCCTGCTCTTTATTTCGCTGCTGGCAGGCGGCTGTGAGACAACGGGAGGTGGCGGCTTCGGTGGATCGTCCGAATCCCGCGCGGAGCGGCTCGCGCTGAACGGTGAACACGACAATGCAGCGAGCATTTACATCGGACTCGCAGCAGATGCCAGCGGCAGCGAACGCGACCGACTGACCTTGCTGGCTGTCGAACAATGGCTCGACGCCGGCGACGCGATGCGTGCAAAAAACGCCTATCGCTCCGTCGCGCAGCCTGCCGGCGGCCCTTTGGCGTGGTCGTGGTATTCAACGCGGGCGGCGCTGCTGCTTTACGACGGTGAAGCCGAGCGGGCCCGTGACATCCTGGAAGGGCTTAGCCGGGAACCGTTACCGTCCGGCCTGCGGCTGCGGGTCGAGGCATTGCGCGCGGATGCCTGGTTTCAGTTGGAGGACCCGACGCGCGCTGTCGAGTTGATGTTGCGGCGCGAATCTCTGCTCGGGGACAATCGCAGCATCGAACAGAATCACGAGCGCCTTTGGCAAGGCTTGCTGGTCAGTGATCCCCACGTACTGCGGGCGGCGGCCGAAATGGCGACCGACCCGGTCGTGCGCGGCTGGTTGACGCTGGGATCTCTCGCGACGGCGACCGGGCAACAGGGCATCGGATGGAGTAACGGTATCGTGCGCTGGCGGGACCGCAATGCGGGGCACCCGGCGATGGCCATCCTCGAGAATCTTCACATCCCCGAGGACCAGTTGCTCGATTATCCGCGGCATGTCGCGCTGCTATTGCCGCTTTCCGGGCGCACGGCTGGTGCGGGCAAAGCGATTCAGAACGGATTTCTCGGCGCCTATTTCGCGAGCGCCGGCGGTCTCGACGACCGCCAGTCGATCCGCATCTACGATGTGAATGTCGAAGGTGGACCGAGTACCGCCTACGCCACCGCCGTCGCAGATGGCGCCGAGTTCGTCGTCGGTCCCTTGCTGCGCAATAACGTCTCGGCGCTTGCGAACGATATTCTCGTGCCGGTACCGGTGCTGACCCTCAACTACCTTCCGGACGAGACACTCGCGCCGCCGGGTCTGTTCCAGTTCGCGCTTGCGCCGGAAGACGAGGCATCGTCGGCCGCCGCACGGGCATTGCTCGACGGTCATCGCCGCGCCGTCGCGCTGATACCGAATAACCGCTGGGGACGGCGCCTGCTAACGAGCTTTGCCACGGAGTTCGAGAGTCAGGGCGGCACCGTTCTCGATCACCGCAGTTACACAACAGGCAACCCGGACTTTTCAAATACGATTGAAGAGTTGATGGGGCTGGCTGGCAGCGTCAACCGTTATCAGCGTTTGCGCGCAAATATCGGCAGCCCGCTGCAGTTCGATCCACGACGCCGGCAGGATGCCGAATTCATCTTTCTGGCGGCAGACGCGGCCGCCGGTCGCCTACTGAAGTCGCAGCTCAAGTTTCATTACTCGGGCGAATTGCCGGTGTATTCGACGTCGTCGATTTACGCAATGGACGGCCGCTCGAATTCAGACCTGAACGGCATCATGTTTGCGGATACGCCATGGATTATTGCGCCACAGAGCTGGATTCGCTATCTGCCCGAGGTCTATCAGGAGTACTGGCCTGAGGAACGACGTCTTTCCCGTCTGCACGCCATGGGCTACGACGCCTATCACCTCGTCGCGCCGCTGTTCGCCGCACGCACCGGAACGATGGCCGAAATCGACGGCGCCACCGGCAAGTTGTACCTCGACAACGATGGGCGCGTGCACCGCAGGCTCGCCTGGGCTGAATTTGAGCGCGGTGAACCAGTGCCACTTCCGGAACGTGACGCACTTGTCGTACCGATACAGGAGATCGACGAGGACGGTGAGCCGGTCCCGAGTGACACTGATGACGCCCTGCCATGGTACGAGCCGACACACGATTTGTAGGTGGCCAGGCCGAGCAACTCGCTTTTCAATACCTGCGCCAAAAAGGCCTGCTACCCGTAACCCGCAATTACCGTTGCCGCCGTGGTGAAATAGATCTGATTATGCTCGATGGCGACTGCCTGGTATTCGTCGAAGTCCGCTTTCGTTCGGGCAAGAGCTTCACCCGGGCCGCATTGACCGTCGACCGGCAAAAGCAACGCAAGCTCTCCAGTGCAGCTGCCATGTTCCTCGCGACCAGGCAGGCATACAGCAATCACACGACCCGATTCGACGTCGTCGGTATCGATGGCGACGCGAATGGTGGTCACTCGATCGAGTGGTTACGCGACGCGTTTTGGCTTTGAACGAATGCTTGTAGAGCATCGCCATGATGGGCTGCTAGAATCACCCGATTATGAGCCGCCCCCTGGAGCAATCATGGATTCCGTCACGCGCGTTCGTGAACACTTCGCGGAAAGTATCGCGACCAAACAGAATTCGGTCGATGCGCTAAGCGAGACAATTGCCGCCGCGGGAGCGTTGATGGCCCAGGCGCTGCTGAATGACGGCAAGATCCTGAGCTGCGGCAACGGCGGGTCCGCCGCGGACTCGCAGCATTTTTCGTCAGAACTCCTGAATCGTTTCGAAATGGAGCGACCGGGGCTGCCTGCGATGGCGCTGACGACGGACGCCTCAACCGTGACCTCGATCAGCAATGACTATGCCTTCGAGGAAATATTCAGCAAACAAGTGCGTGCGCTCGGCAAGCCGCAGGACGTCTTGCTCGGCATATCGACATCAGGAAATTCAGAGAACGTAATTCGTGCCATCGCGGCGGCACATGAGCGCGGCATGAGCGTGGTCGCCTTGTCCGGCCGCGACGGTGGCCGCATGGCCGATATGTTTTCCGAAAACGACGTCGAAATCCGAGTGCCGGCAACACGCACAGCGCGCATCCAGGAGGTTCACCTCGTGGTGATTCACTGCCTCTGCGACCTGATCGATACGATTCTGCTCGGAAATTAAGTAGGGTCGAACCGCACTTTTTCTGCGACGGGCTAAATTAGCCCGTCGCAGAAAAAGTGCGGTTCGACCCTACTTAATTACTTGACGACCCTTAAGTGCGGTCGCGACCGTGGTGGATCGGCATCCTCAGCATCCTGCACTGTCTCCGTACTTCCGGAGTCATGCGAGAAAATCATCCCCTGGCCAGTTTCGCGCGCGTAGATGCCCAGTATCGAACTCGACGGCACCCAGACGTCGAAAGGCACGCCACCGAAGCGCGCACGAAAACTCACCGCGTCGTTGGCAAGCTTCAGATTGTGCGCCGCGGACTCACTAATGTTGAGGATGATCTTGCCGTCCTTGATGTGCTCTGACGGCACATTGACGCCATCAATAGCAGCATCAACGACGATATGCGGTGTATGACCGTTGTCGGCCATCCATTCGTGCATCGCTCGGATCAGATAGGGTCTTTTTGATCGACTCGGATTTGCCACGTCCCGTTAGCCTGTTGTTTTCCCCAGCCCGAAGCTTACCACTGATTGGGCGAATGGAAGACGACTTCACATAAGTTGACGGTGCAACTACATCCTCATCTCTTGCTCGAGTTCCGTCAGGCCTTGCTGGAAGGAACGACGCGCAAAAACGCGCTTCATGTAACCTTCGATCGGCTCGCCCTGACTGCCGAATTCGATCCCGTACAAGGGCAGTCGCCACAGTATCGGCGCGATGCTGCAGTCGACCAGGGAAAACTCATCGCTGAGAAAATACGGGCGCGCACCGAATAACTCTGCACTTTGCAAAATACTCTCGCGCAACATCTTGCGGGACTTCGAGCTCAGCTTGCCGTCAATAGCATCGGCTTCCTCGGCCAGTGAATACCAGTCCGTCTCGATGCGGAACAACGCCAAACGAAACTGTGCGCGAGTGACGGGATCAACCGGCATCAAGGGCGGGTGAGGAAAGCGCTCATCGAGATACTCAATGATGACTCTCGAGTCATACAAAGTCAGGTCGCGATCAACAAGTGTCGGCACCGTGTGATACGGATTGAGATCCATGAGATCTTCCGGCAATTCGGGACCCATGACGTTGGAAATCTCGATATTGATATTTTTTTCAGCAAGAACCAGTCGCGTGCGATGACTGTGTATATCCGTCGGTCGCGAAAACAGCGTCATCACGGATCTTCTATTAGGTATCACTGCCATCTAGGTTACGTCCTTCCAGATTTGTTTCTTGAGCATTGCCGAGAGTATCCAGAAAAAAATCAGGAACATGATCACCCAGACGCCGAGTTTGCGGCGCTCCGAGCGAATTGGCTCTGCAATGTATGCGAGGAAATTAACGGTGTCGCGGACGAATTCGTCGTAGTCGTCTGCGCCCAAGGAACCTTCGGTAACGAGTTCAAATTCCTTGAATGAATGCGACGTGACGCCTTCCTCCGTATGCTCGGAGTACAGGGCCTTCTGAAAACCCTGCAGCTCCCACAAAACGTGCGGCATGCTGGTGCCCACCAATACCGTGTTATCAACGCCGGTAGGACTGTCGGGATCCACGTGGAAGCTCTTGAGGAACGTATAAACGTAGTCCGCACCCTTGGCTCGCGCCATCAGCGACATATCCGGAGGCGGCGTGCCAAACCAGCGTTTCGCCGAATCGGCAGGCATTGCCGCGTTTATCGTCTCGAACGATTTCCCGGCGTTGAACATGAGGTTGTCGATGAGCTGCTCTTCGGACAGCTCGAGATACTTGCCGATCGTCTTGAAGCGCACGTATTTCGCGGAGTGGCAACCCGAGCAATAATTCATAAAATTGCGCGCGCCGCGTTGCAATGACGAAATGTTGCCCTGATCGATCTCCGCATGCTCCAACGCTGCGCCACCGGCCGCAAAACTCTGCGACGTCGCTATGAGTCCGACGATGGCCAGCAGTCTGGCAATCACTTTAAGCTTACCCATGATAGACCACCCTTTCCGGCACCGGCTTCGTCTTGTCCTTGGCCGTGTAGTACGGCATCAGCAGGAAGAACGCGAAATAAAGAACGGAGAAGATGCGGGCCAGCAAGACATAGGTCCCGGTAGCTGGCTGCAAACCGAGCCAGCCCAGGGTAACGAAGGTGATGACGAACACGGTCAGAGCCGTCTTGTACATCCAGCCACGGTAGCGAATCGAGCGTACGCGGCAGCGATCCAGCCACGGCAGGAATACCGGCAACAGCACGGCAAGCACGAACAGTATGAAGCCCCAGAGCTTGTCGGGTACCGCTCGCAGGATTGCGTAGTACGGCGTGTAATACCAGACCGGCGCAATGTGCTCCGGCGTCGTCGTCATGTTGGCCGGTTCGAAGTTTGCATGCTCAAGGAACAATCCGCCCATATCCGGCGCAAAGAACACAACAGCGAAGAAGATCATGAGGAACACGATGATTGCGACGAGGTCTTTCGACGTGTGATACGGGTGGAACGCAATGCCGTCGACCGGCTTGCCGTTTGCGTCCTTGTTCTTCTTGATCTCGATGCCGTCAGGGTTGTTCGACCCAACTTCGTGCAAAGCCACGATGTGTACAAAAACGAGTCCGATCAACGAAAGCGGCAGCACGATGACATGCAGGGCGAAGAAGCGATTCAGCGTGATATCCGATATCGAATAGTCGCCACGAATGTACTCGACCAGCGTATCGCCAATGACCGGAATGGCGCCGAACAGCGAAATGATCACTTGCGCGCCCCAATAGGACATCTGTCCCCAGGGCAATAAGTAACCGGCGAAACCTTCGGCCATCAGCACGAAGAAAATCATCATGCCGATCAGCCAGATGAGCTCACGCGGTTTCTTATACGAACCGTACAACATCGCGCGGAACATGTGCAGGTAAACGACAATGAAGAAGAACGACGCGCCTGTGGAGTGCAGGTAGCGAATCAGCCAGCCCCACTCTACGTCACGCATGATGTACTCGACGGAGGCAAACGCCTCCGCGGCCGCCGGCTTGTAGTTCATCGTCAGGAAAATGCCCGTAACCAGCTGCATTGCCAGCACGACAAAGGCCAGCACGCCGAAGACGAACCACCAGTTGAAGTTCTTCGAGGCGTAGTACTCAGTCGCGTGGTACTTCAGTGTCTCGGTCATGGGGAAGCGGTCGTCTATCCACTTGACCAGGCCGCCCAGGAACCCCTCAGGTCTCTTGCCCACTTCTGCTTCGACTCTGGCCATTACGCTGCTCCTGTATCCTGACCGATAAGAATCAGGTCATCACGAACGAAACGGTGTGGTGGAACCCTGAGATTAGTGGGCGCCGGAACGCCCTTGTACACGCGACCCGCGAGATCGAACTTCGAGCCGTGGCACGGGCAGAAAAAACCGCCGCCCCAACCCTCGACCGGGCGTGGCTCGAAATCCTCGAGCGGCGCGCAGCCAAGGTGCGTGCACGAGCCTTCGACGACGAGCCACTCCGGCCGCACCGAACGCGTGTCATTCACTGCATATTCCGGTTGCTGGTCGACAACCTCGGAATTCGGGTCACGAAGCTCGCCGATCGTCTCGGGCAACCGTGCAAGCATGTCTTCGTCGCGACGCAACACGAACACCAACCGGCCACGCCAGAGCACTCGCACCATCTCACCCGGCTGGATCGAGCCGATCGGCACCTCGACAGGCGCGCCAAGCGCCTGGGCCCTGGCACTGGGCTTCAGCGACGCGAGAAACGGAATCGCCGCGAATCCGGCGCCGACCACGCCGGTCGCAACGGTTGCAACGGTTAGAAAATGACGTCTGTTGCGATCAATACGATCAACGTCGTCTTCGGTCATCAGGCACTCCCATACGCTAGGCTGAGAAAGGTTGGTTGATTGGCCTTTCTGTCAGCGCGTTTTTCTTTGTTTCTATACTAGTAGATTTGCAGCAGGCCCGGTTTGCCGTCAGGATGAAGGGTGCGCCGGGACTTGGTGCGGAACCAATGGCGCATTATACACGGGCGTTATCGAAATTGGCTAGCGACGCGATTGCCAACAGTAAAAACCGAAGAGGACCATCGTGGCCGGGTTGAAATCAGCGCTGGTATTTCTGCTGCAATCGATCGTCGCAGGCCTCGCTGTGGCTTTCATCGTGGTTCTGGTGCGGCCGGACCTGCTGCCGACGATTCGCACGTCGCAGGACCGTCCGCCGGCAAGCTACGCACATGCCGTCGATCTCAGCGCCCCGTCTGTTGTCACGGTCTACACGAAGCGTCTCGTCCAGGGCCGCTCGGCACCGTCCGGACGCACCCGTTTCCGGGTCAACACAAGCTTCGCGTCCGCCGTGATCATCGACCCTGAAGGTTATCTCGTCACCAATTTCCACGTGGTCGCCGACGCAACCGAGATCCAAGTGCAACTCAACGACGGCAGCCTCGTGGAGCCGGACGTCGTGGGTGTCGACGCCGAGACTGATCTGGCCCTGCTCAAAGTCGACGCCGGAGAGTTGCCTGCCATTCGCCTCGGCAGCTCCAGCCAGTTACGTATCGGCGACGTCGTACTCGCAATCGGCAACCCCTACGGACTGACCAAGTCGGTCACCCAGGGGATAGTCAGCGCGACTGGGCGCGGCCTCCTCGATCTCACGACGTTCGAGAATTTCATCCAGACGGATGCCGCGATCAATGCCGGCAATTCCGGGGGCGCGCTCGTCAATAGCAACGGCGAACTGGCTGGCATAAACACCGCCGTTCTGGAGCAGGATCCGGGCACCGAGGGCATCGGTTTTGCGATCCCGGTAGACCTCGTACGGGGCGTGATCGAGGAGCTCAAGAAACACGGTCGTGTCATTCGCGGCTACCTGGGGTTGTTGCCCGATGACCTGACCGGTGCGGAACGCACCCAGCTCGGGCTCCAGGACAATCGAGGCATTCTGCTCACCGAAGTCTACGAGGACGGACCCGCGGCCCGCGCCGGACTGCAGGTGGACGACGTCATTCTGTCAATCAATGGCGAGCCGATTCTGCAAATGCGGCAGGCGTTACTACTTGCGGCACGCACCGCGCCGGGTGATGAGGTCGACGTGGTTGCCTGGCGCAATGGCAACGAGTTTCGCGCGACGGTCATCGCGACAGAACGCCCGTAATTGTTGACTTGAATCTGTCTGACGCAATCAGTTGGGCACGCGGCGTATCGTAGCCCCCAGTTGCCGGAATTTCTCTTCGATACGCTCGTAGCCGCGATCGACGTGATAGATGCGGTCGACAAGCGTCTCCCCGTCTGCGGCGAGGCCCGCCAGCACCAGACTCGCAGACGCTCTGAGGTCGGTCGCCATAACTGGCGCAGCGGTCAACCGCCCGACGCCCGTACAAATCGCCGTGTTGCCTTCCAGCTGAATGTCCGCACCCATGCGTTGCAGCTCCAGGACGTGCTGGAAACGATTCTCGAACACGGTCTCGGTGATGGTACCGACGCCGTCAGCCACGGCGTTGAGCGTGCAGAACTGCGCCTGCATGTCGGTCGGGAATGCCGGGTACGGCGCGGTGCGGATATCGACGGATGTCGGACGCTTGCCGTGCATATCGAGTTCGATCCAGTCATCACCTGTCTTGATATCTGCACCCGCCTCCCCGAGTTTGATCAATACCGCCTCCAGGGTCTCGGGTGCGGTGTCGAGGACCCGGATGCGCCCCCCGCTTATCGCGGCTGCGACCAGGTAGGTTCCCGTCTCGATACGGTCGGGCAACACACGGTACGAGCCGCCGCCGAGTTGCGCGACGCCCTGTACGGTGATCGTGCTGCTTCCGGCACCCTCGATCTTTGCCCCGAGACCGGTCAGGAAGTTGGCCAGGTCGATGACCTCCGGCTCGCGCGCCGAATTCTCCAGAACGGTCTCACCCTCGGCCAGCACAGCCGCCATGAGCAAATTCTCGGTACCTGTCACCGTGACCGTATCGAAAACGATATGACCGCCCTTGAGGCGATCGGCCCTGGCCTTGATGAAGCCATTCTCGACGACGACGTCCGCCCCCAGGGTTTGCAGCCCGGCAACATGAAGATTCACCGGGCGCGCGCCGATCGCACAACCACCGGGCAGCGATACGTCGGCCTCGCCGAAACGTGCGACGAGTGGGCCCAGTACGAGTATCGATGCCCGCATCGTCTTTACGAGCTCATAGGGTGCTGTCCGGTGCACGACATCGCTCGCATCAACTTCCACATTCAGGCGGTCGTCGACGGTGACCTGTGCCCCCATCATCTGCAGTAGCGAGATGGTCGTCGTCACGTCCTTCAAATGCGGCACATTGCTAATCGTAACGGGCTCCGTTGCCAGCAGCGTGCCTGCCAGTATCGGCAGCGCAGCATTCTTGGCGCCCGAGATGTGGACCTGGCCCGAGAGGCTCGTCCCGCCTTCGATCAATAGCTTGTCCACGGTTCGCTACGCTCCGCGTGTCTGCTGCCATTCATCAGGCGTCATGGCACTTATGGACAGCGCGTGAATCTCGTTGCCCATCAGCTCGCCGAGGCACTTGTAAACGAGCTGGTGACGCGCCAGCGGCCGCTTGCCTTCGAATTCGGCGGCGACGACAAGTGCTTCGAAATGATGGTTGTCGTCGCTCGCGATACGTACGGTGGCGCTCTCGAAGCCAGCGATTATGAGCTCCTCAATCTCGGCAGGTTGCATATCGGTCATACGGTGTCTGTTGCCCCGGGGCGCGCAGTGTACCCCTATCACACGAGGTATCCCAATGCCCCGCCCCGATTGTGTATGATAGCCGGCCCGAGTCGGCCAAGGTCGCGGGAAGCCTCTGTCGGCTCAACCCGTACAAGCCGCCGCTCAACACAATAATGACCGTATGCTTCTCAATATTGTTGAGGTAATTGGCGGCCTTGTACTCCTTATATGGGGTGCAGACCGATTCGTCCATGGCGCAGCAGCGGCGGCGCGCAACATGGGCGTTGCGCCGTTGTTGATCGGACTGACGATCGTCGCCTTCGCGACGTCAGCGCCGGAGATTCTCGTCTCGATAGTCGCCGCTAGCCGCGGAGAACCGGACCTCGCGTTCGGCAATGCGATCGGCTCCAATATTGCCAACATTGGCCTGGTGCTCGGCACTGTCGCGATCGTGCGGCCCATTGAATTGCGCTCCGCGACATTGCGACGGGAAATGCCTGCATTGCTGGCCGTTTCGCTGCTGACGGTGTCGCTCTTCCTGGACACTTTCCTGTCGCGCATCGACGGGCTCGTAATGCTGACCGGGCTGGCCATCGTGATGATCTGGTTGGCGCGGCTGGGCATGCAATCAGCTGCGACCGACCCGATGGCCGAAGACTTCGAAGCCGAAATTCCCTCGCACGTCAGTATGAAGGCCGCCATCATCTGGCTGATCATCGGCCTTGCCACCTTGCTGGTCGGGGCCGAATTGCTGGTCGAGGGTGCGATCGAGATCGCGCGTACTCTGGGCGTAAGCGAAGTCGTTATCGGCGTCACCCTCGTTGCCATTGGCACCAGTCTGCCGGAACTCGCCGTCTCCCTGGTCAGCGCGATGAAAGGCGAGTACGGCCTTGCGATCGGCAATATCGTTGGCTCCAATATCTTCAATCTGCTGGCAGTAATCGGCATTGCCGCAACCATTGCGCCGTCGGCGCTCGCACCCACGGTGCTTTCATTACATATATTCGTGATGGTGGCGTTCACGCTGGTGCTGTTTGCAATGACCTACGACTACGACGGCAAGAGCGATCTATCCCGCCTCGAGGGCATCGCCCTTTTATCCGCCTATATCTCGTACTTCCTCTACGTGGTTGTTCAGAACGTCTAGATTGCGGCCGCAACGACGATCGCCACGTCATTACACAGAACGTATAGAATATGGCAGATCGAACGCTGAGAATGACCTGTGTCCGGGAATCTGACTAACGACGAACTGCTCGCGCTGGCGCGTGAGGTACTCGAGATCGAATCGCGTGCCGTCGATCAGTTGCGAAATGGCCTCGACGAGGATTTCGCCGCCGCCTGCAAGTTGATCATGGCGACGCCGGGTCGAGTCGTAGTGACAGGCATGGGAAAATCCGGCCACATTTCGGGCAAGATTGCTGCAACGCTTGCAAGTACCGGCACTCCGGCATTTTTCATGCACCCCGCCGAAGCCAGCCACGGCGACCTCGGCATGATTACGAAACACGATCTGATGCTCGCTGTCTCCTACTCAGGAGAGACGGAAGAGGTCGTGACAATTCTGCCACTGGTCAAGCGCATGGGCGCACGATTGATAACGATGACCGGCAAACCGAAGTCGACGCTGGCGCGCGCAGCGGACGTGCACCTGAATGTCGGAGTGGCCGAGGAGGCCTGCCCGCTCAATCTGGCGCCCACGGCGAGCACGACTGCGACACTCGCGATGGGCGACGCGCTCGCAGTCGCTTTGCTGAAGAACCGGGGCTTCACGGCTGAGGATTTCGCCCTATCGCATCCCAGCGGCAGTCTCGGCAAGAGGCTGTTGCTTCGCGTAAGCGACGTCATGCGCAGCGATGATGACGTTCCCTCAGTCGGTCCTGACGTAAAACTGCGTGACGGACTCATGGAAATGACCCAGAAGGGCCTCGGGATGACGGCTGTCGTTGCTGATGACGGCAAGATCCTCGGCATCTTCACGGACGGCGATTTGCGTCGTGCGCTCGATGCCGGTGCCGACGTGCACACCACGCCGATGTCCGATGTCATGCATACGAATTGCAAGACAACAACGTCGAAGGTGCTAGCGGCTGAGGCAATTCACATTCTCGAGGAAAACAAGATCACCTCGCTGCTTGTCGCAGATGACAGCGGTACGCTGGTTGGCGCCTTGAATATTCACGACCTGTTTCGCGCAGGTATCATGTGAGTTCGGCAGCCACTCATAACCGCCTTAGCGAATTGCGCCTCGTCGCATTCGATGTAGACGGCGTGTTCACCGACGGCCGTTTCTATCTGTCGGATGATGGCGTCGAAACCAAGTCATTCCATACGCAGGATGGTTTCGGTATCCGCCGATTGGTCGATGCCGGTATCGTCGTCGCCATCATCAGCGGGCGACCTTCGGGTGCTGTGGAAAAGCGCATGCAAGAACTCCGAGTCAAGCACGTGATGCTGGGCGCAAAAGACAAGGTCGCCGCATTCGACAGCCTGATCGCTGATCTCGGCATCGAGGAAACCGAATGCGCCTATGTTGGCGACGATATCCCCGATCTCGCATTGCTCAATCGCGTTGGCTATTCGATTGCCGTGGCGAATGCCGTCCCGGAAGTGCGCAATTATTGCGATTACACGACGAGCGCGATTGGCGGCAGCGGTGCCGTACGAGAAGTCTGCGATCTCATCCTGGGGTCGCGCACAGGGGCCGGTGAATGAGTCCGCGCAACATGATTGTGTTCTCGGTGCTTTTCGCCGCGGCGCTGGGCAGCTGGTATGTGTCGAGGGTTAGAAGTGACATCGAGCAGGATCTACAGCCTGTTGACCCCGTCCACCGAGGTTTCTATCTGAAATCCGCGCGAATTCTTGGCACTGGAGCCGACGGTAATTTGTTGTATGAGATTCGCGCCGAACACGCCGAAGAACAACTCGATGGTCGAATCGAGTTTACCGACGTACGTTTTGACTACTCGCCCGGGGCAGATGTCCCGTGGACCGTCGACGCCGATAGTGCGACGATCCTGCCCGAGCAGCAACGCGTGCAATTGCGCGGCCATGTCAGGGCCGTAAGCTCAAAGGGATTTTCCGACGGCGATACGGAAATACGCACTCAGTACCTGGAACTCGACCCTGAAAACTACATTGCCGAGACCGATGAGCGAGTCCAGATTCGCATAGGGGCACGCAGCCTGACAGCCACCGGCATGCTAGCATCACTCAACGACAATCGACTCGAGTTGAAATCGAACGTCAGCGGCAAGTTCGCACCTTAAGACATGCAGAGAAAAATGTTCGTCCGTATCGTTGCACTGCTCCTGCTGCTGCCTGCCACCGCGGCCGCGCAACTTACCGACCTGCGCCTGCCAATATCGCTGGACGCCGATTCCACGGATTACGACGGTCGCAACTCGATGCTGATGTTCCGCGGATTGCGCTTGTCCCAGGGCAACATCGGCATCGAGGCCGACGAGGGTCGTGCCAGCAACCTCGACTTTGAAGACAGCGTCTGGCGATTTTCCGGCAATGTGATCATCGACGTCGAGAACGGACATATCGAGTGCGACACCGCCGATCTGCAGTTCGCGAATCATCAGTTGACGATCGCAACGATAGGCGGTGCGCCCGCGACCTTTGAGCTCAAACGTGAAGGTAGCGACGAGACGACCTATGCCGAAGCGGGCAAACTGCGTTACGACCTTACTGCAGGCATCATCGAGTTTTCAGAAAACGCAATCATTACCGAAGGCGGCAACCAGATTTCATCGAATTACCTGATCTACAACATCGTCGAACAGCGCATCAATGCGCAGGGCTCGCCCGATGGTGACGGCAAGGTCAAGATAACGTACACACCGAAAGAAGCCGCCGAAGAGGGCGAGGCAGATACCGGGGACGAATCGGCGGGCGATGCAGAAACCGTGACGGACCCGGGGGAACCCGAGCCATGAGTATCCTCAGCGTTCAGGATATCTCCAAGAGCTTCAAACTCCGCAAGGTCGTCAAAACGCTGTCACTCGAAATAAAGAGCGGCGAGGTAGTCGGGCTGCTCGGACCGAACGGCGCTGGCAAGACGACGGCGTTCTACATGATCGTCGGTCTCGTCCCTGCCGACCGCGGCAATATTCTGCTCGATGGCCAGGACCTGACGGCGATGCCCATGCACCGGCGAGCACGCATGGGGTTGGGTTACCTGCCCCAAGAGGCATCGATATTTCGCAAACTCACGGTTGAGCAGAACATACTCGCAATCCTCGAAAATCGTGACGACCTCGATCGCGCGGGACGCGAGGAAGAACTCGAGAAACTGCTCGACGAATTGCATGTCGGGCACGTTCGGACCAGCCTCGGCATCAGCCTGTCCGGTGGCGAGCGCCGGCGTGTGGAGATCGCCCGCGCACTTGCCGCAAATCCGCTGTTCGTGTTGCTCGACGAACCGTTTGCCGGTGTCGACCCGATTTCCGTGCTCGATATTCAGCGCATAATCAAACATTTATGCGCGCGTGACATCGGTGTGCTGATTACTGACCATAATGTCCGGGAAACACTCGGAATTTGCGGCAGAGCCTATATACTCAGTGATGGCAGCTTGATCGCTTCGGGTTCGCCGGAAGAGATTCTCGAAAATCAGCATGTCCGCGAGGTATATCTCGGACAGGAGTTCAAACTCTGACGCAATGCTAAAACCGACGCTGCAGCTTAAACTCGGTCAAACCCTGACCATGACGCCACAGCTGCAGCAGGCGATCCGCCTGTTGCAATTGCCGGTCCTCGATCTGAACGCACAAATTCAGGATGCGCTCGAAGAAAATATCATGCTCGAAATGGAGGACCTGCCGGATGTCCCCCAGACGAGCGATGAGACCACCGCCGAAATCGAAACCATCAAGGCCGAAGACCAGTGGCAGACTCGTGCCGACCGCCGCATTCAGGACGGCGGCTGGAACGGCGAAGGACGACCCATCAGTGAGTTTGCCGACGAGTCCGGACAAACGCTCCGGGAACACCTGTTGTGGCAACTCGAAATGGAGCACTTTTCGCCGCGCGAGTCCGTCATCGGCGAAGCGATAATCGACGCCATCAATGACGACGGTTATCTCACCGTCAGCCTGGAAGAAATAGGCGACGTCCTGCAAGCCGACACGCAGGTCGAGATCGAGGAAATCGAGGTAACACTGCACAAGGTGCAAAGGCTCGATCCCGCAGGCGTGGCTGCACGCTCCCTATCCGAGTGCATCATCCTGCAACTCCGGCAACTTGATGCAGCCACGGCGGGTCTGAAACTCGCCGAGGAACTTGCGAATGACTATCTCGACCTGATTGCAACGCGCGAATATGGTGAGCTGCGACGCAGTCTGCGCATCTCCGAAGAGGAGTTGCACGATGCGCTCGCTCTGATACGAGGCTGTAATCCGCGACCCGGCCAGGCAGTCAGTCCGTCAGCCGCCGAATATGTCATTCCGGACGTTTTCGTGCGCAAGATCGACAATCGCTGGCTGGTGGAAATCAGCCCAACTGGAGTACCGCGATTGTCCGTTAACCAGCAATACGCGAAATTACTCCGCGGCAGTGGCGATCACGCCGTATTGCGCACTCAGCTGCAGGAAGCCCGCTGGTTGATTCGCAGTCTCGAGATAAGAAACGAGACCTTGTTGAAAGTCGCGACCTGTATCGTTTCGCGACAAACTGAATTTCTCGAGCAAGGTGATGAAGCAATGAAGCCAATGGTGCTACGCGATGTCGCTGAGGAGATCGGCATGCACGAATCCACGATTTCGCGTGTAACGACGAACAAGTACATGCATACGCCCCGCGGCGTCTTCGAGTTCAAGTATTTTTTCTCGAGTCATTTGTCGACCGCGGATGGCGAAGAACAGTCATCGACCTCGGTGCGCGCAAAGATTCGCAAGCTGATCGGCGCCGAAAACCCGGCCAAGCCACTGAGTGATAACAAGATCGCCAGTCTTCTGGCAGACGAGGGTATCAAGGTTGCCAGGCGCACCGTTGCAAAGTACCGTGAATCCATGAATATCGCGTCGTCGAGCGATCGCCGCAAGCATTCGGCGCGATAAGCACACAAGGAAGTGAATTCAAGATAATAAGCAGGAGAAAACTATGCAATTGAACGTTTCAGGCCATCACGTCGAGATCACCGACTCCATGAGAGGATATGTTGCGTCCAAGATCGAACGTCTAGAGCGCCATTTTGATATCGTGTCTGACGTGCACTGTATTCTCACTGTCGAAAAACTCCGGCACAAAGCCGAGGCCAAGGTGAACGTAAACGGCGATACGATTTACGCAGACAATACGGAAGAAGACATGTACGCTGCGATCGATGGCCTGGTGGACAAGCTGGATCGGCGTGTTCGAAAACACAAGGAAAAACTGGTTGACCACCACGCACGAGACACACAAAAGAGACAATTCTGATGATTAGCCGCGCGGCGCGTGCGTCGCGCGGCTAGCCTTCCCCTGTTTAGTTGCCAAGATGTTACTCGAAGAGATCATCAACTCCGATGCCGTGCTCTGCAACGCGCAAGCACGAAGCAAGAAGCACTGCCTCCAAATCCTGAGTGAGCTTCTTGTTCACTCGAATCCCGATATTGCTGCCGAGGACATTTTCGAAAGCCTGATCGAGCGCGAGAGGCTTGGTTGCACGAGCCTCGACAAGGGCGTCGCATTTCCACACTGTCGCGTCGACGGGCTCAAGGAAAGCGTTGCCGCGATGATCAAGTTGTCCGAAGCCGTCGACTTCGACGCCGCGGACGGTGAGCCCGTAGACATCGTTTTCGGACTCATGGTGCCGGAGCAATTGAACGACAGCCATTACGCTGATATCGGCATGATTACCGGCGTACTTGGCGACGTCGGCCTGCGCGGCAGGCTTCGTGAAGCGACCTCGAGCAGCGATCTTTACGAGTCGCTGTTGCACGGCGGCAAGCTGTCCGCGCCGGGCGAGCTACATACGGCACAGGGGACCTGACACGGAGCCGCACGGAGACAGAAATGTCTGAAGAAATGCGCCTGATTATTGTCAGCGGCTTGTCCGGCTCCGGCAAATCGGTTGCATTGCACGTACTCGAGGATCTCGGCTACTACTGCATAGACAATCTGCCCGCCGCACTAATGAAGTCGGTAGTCGACGAAGTGTCATTCGGCGCTGAACAGAAAGGCAACCGGCTCGCCGTGGGCATCGATGCCCGCAACCGGCGCCAGGACCTGGAGTCCCTGCCCAGCCTGATCAACGAATTTCGACAACAGAACATTCAAACCGATGTGTTGTTCGTGCAGGCCGACGACGAGGTGTTGCTCAAGCGTTACGGTCAGACGCGCAGACGTCACCCGCTAGCCGAGCACGGCGCCGCCCTGCGAGCCGCAATTAACGAGGAACGCGAAATTCTGTCGGAGGTCATCAATTCTGCTGATCTCATCATTGATACGTCGCGAACCAGTATTTACCAACTTGCCGATGTCATCCGTGAACGCGTGGACAAGCGCATATCGAAATCACTGTCGGTCCTGATCGAGTCGTTCGGTTTCAAGAACGGCATTCCTGCCGATGCGGATTTCGTGTTTGACATGCGCTGCCTGCCGAATCCGTACTGGAAGCAGAAGTTGCGCCAGTTGACGGGACTGGACGAGGAAGTTACAGAATTCCTCGGCGCACTGGATTCGGTAACCGAGATGCACGCCGATATCCTGGCGTTTCTCGAACGTTGGATTCCCGAGTACCGCAAGGCGCAGCGAGGCTACCTGACGGTTGCGATCGGTTGTACCGGTGGCCAACATCGCTCCGTCTATATGGCCGAGAAGCTCGCGGCATCACTCCGCGACGGGCATGACACTGTGCTGACTCGCCACAACGAACTGTAAGGCCGGGTTCCGCTGCCCGCCTCATTTCAAGGTTCTGTCCTCGTTTTCAGTTAAACTCCTGCCGTGATCGAGGGGCCTCATCCTGAGGCCGGGACGAAAGCCGGGGCAGGATCCATGGAAGCGAGAGAGCACACCCAGGCCAACCTGCAACTGTTGCGCGAACAGCTCGACAGCGGTCGCATGCGTTCCGCACGGCTCATGATTCACAGCCTGCACCCGGGCGAAATCGCCCGCCTGCTCGAATCCCTGCCCTTGCGCGAGCGTGCCGTACTGTGGGAAATGGTCGATGCCGATGATGAAGGCGACGTCCTTGTCGAAGTCAACGACGAGGTGCGCGACGGCCTGATCGAGGGCATGCAGACCGAGGAACTCATCGCCGCGACCGACGGCATGGAGGTTGACGATCTCGCGGATCTGCTCGCCGACCTGCCGGAAGCGGTTACGCAACAAGTCCTGCAGTCGCTCGACAAGGTCGATCATGAGCGACTGCAGCAAGTCCTCGCTTTCGACGAAGATACGGCCGGCGGCCTGATGAATGTCGACATCGTGACGGTGCGTCCCGATGTCACGCTCGAGGTTGTCGCCCGGTATTTGCGCGCTGTCGGCGAGATGCCCGACGGCACCGACCTGATCTTTGTCGTGGACCGTGACAACGAATACGTTGGTTCGCTGTTCCTGTCACGTTTGCTGACGCACGATCCCGAGGCACTCGTCTCGAGCATCATGTCTACGGACGTGCTGCCGATACCCGCGCATACGCCATCCACGCAGGTCGTCTGGGAATTCGAGAATCGCGACTTGCTGTCGGCGCCCGTCGTCGATGACGATTACCGTGTCGTGGGCCGTATTACCGTCGACGATATCGTCGATGTCATTCGTGAGGAAGCCGAACATTCGCTGATGAGCGCTGCCGGTCTGGATGAAGAGGACGATATGTTTGCGCCGGTCTTCAAGAGCGCAAGACGCCGGGCGCTGTGGCTGGGCGTGAACCTGTTTACGGCGTTTCTGGCGGCTGCCGTCGTCGACCAGTTTCAGACGACCATCGACAAGATCGTACTGCTCGCCGTCCTGATGCCTGTCGTGCCGAGCATGGGCGGCGTCGCCGGCACCCAGTCGCTGGTCATCATCACGCGCGCAATTGCGCTCGGTCAGGTCGACCGCACCAATGCGACGGGAATATTGAAAAAAGAGTTGGCGGTGAGCCTGATCAATGGTGCGGGCTGGTCCGTGGTCGTCGCAACATTTACGTATTTGTGGTTTGGCGACTGGCGTATTGGCGGCGTCATCGCCGCCGCGATGATCATCAATCTGTTTGTTGCCGCGCTCGCGGGCTTCGGCATACCGTTGTTGTTGAAGCAAATGCGCATCGATCCGGCCCTCGCCGGCGGTGTCGTGCTGACGACGGTCACCGACGTCATCGGCTACATGGCCTTTCTCGGACTGGGTGCAACGTTGTTGCTCTAGCTGTTGGAGAGCCTCTCGAGGCGCTCCAACTAGTGAAGAATATCGAGGTCTTCTTCTACCCAGTGTGGGGCAAACAAGCGCGGTATCTCCTTACCTGTGACAAAATTCTCGAGTTGGTCTCTGACCTGCATCGCGTCGTGATAGCCGAGTTCGATCAGCTCTCGGGTGTATGCTTGCTCGAACATCAGGTAACTCAGCAGACGGCTTTCCCCGCCGCGGCGGCTGCCGATGCCCCACAACAACGCACGCAGCGCCGCCGGTAACTCCTGCCGGTGCTTTCGCGCCAGCATCCGCAAATCCTTGCTTGGCACGATGACCATCGTGTCAATCGGCCGCATGCGTGATAACTTTTCTCCGCGGTGGCTGGCCGGCACCGAATCGATCAACTGATTGATGCGGCTCAGTCGCTCGAGATCGGAATACAGGCCGTCCATGAACAAAGTGTCGAGCGTATATCCCGCGATCTGCGCAATACTCGGCAGGGTTCGCGGTTCGAGGAGATCTGGCGTCGTGTCGGCCACCTCGTTGCGAACACCGAGGACAAGAATGCGGCGGGCTCCCAGGTGTACGGCGGGACTTAGCGGCGTCGCCTGGCGCATTGCGCCGTCGCCGAAATATTCATTACCGATTCTCACCGGCGGAAAGATCATCGGCACCGCGATGCTTGCCATCACGTGATCGAGATGCAAGTTGCTGCGAACACCGGTACGCCGCGTGCGCGACCATTGCCGTTGATTGCACGTCGCTTCGAAGAACGACGTTGATCGCGCCGAACTGTAGCCGGCAGCCGTCACGCTGATCGCCTCGAGCCAGCCCTGCTCGATGGCGTCGTTGATCCGTGGAAATCGTACGTTGCGACTCAGCAAGGCACGCAAGGGCGAATTGTCCAATAGCGACCCCGGCATTCGCACCAGGGTGCCGCCCGTGACGAACGCCCCCAACCATTGCAGACTGCTTTTCAGCATTGCACGGGTATCGGTGCGATACACGTGATGACAGCGGAAATTCCGCCAAACCCGCTCCAGCTCCGCGACGGCGACACGGAAACGGCGTGCCTTGGCAGCAAGCACTACCGAATTGACCGCGCCCGCCGACGTGCCGCTGATAATGCCGAAGGGATTGACGGTCCCTCGTGGCACCAGCTCCGCGATTGCCTTGAGAACGCCAACCTGAAACGCGCCGCGTGCGCCACCGCCCGGCAACACCAGGGCTGTCGTCTTTTGATGCGGTTGCGGCTCCATTCACATAATCACAGTCAGTTTCCGTTCCAAGGCTTTGCAGGCGCCCGGGCGAGTCGTATTATAGTGTGCCTTCGAAGTTTAACGATTGGACCAATCTCCATGAAACGACTCACGTCCAGGTTTCTCATAACCGTCGCCACCTTATTGCTCGGACATGCCGCGATCGCCGCTGGCGGGCTGGACGTCGGCAAACCCGCCCCGGAATTCGAGCTCCCGGATCAACAGGGGCAATTGCATTCACTCGAAGACTACCGCGATCAGTGGGTCGTTTTGTATTTCTACCCCAAAGACGAAACGCCGGGATGCACGACCGAGGCCTGTGAATTCCGCGACAATATTTTCGCGTATCGCGAACTAAATGCCCAAATTCTGGGCGTCAGTCTCGACGACGTGGAATCGCACAAGCAGTTCGCCGCAAACCACAACCTGCCGTTTCCGCTACTTGCCGATACCGAGGGAACAACCGCAGACGCCTATGGCGTTAAAACCAAGATGATGGGTTGGACAGTTGCGAAGAGGCAGACGTTCCTTATTGATCCCGACGGTAATATCGCCAGGCATTACGAGAACGTCAAGCCGGACACTCATTCCGCCGAAGTACTCGTCGATCTCGAATCGCTCGGCGCCGGCAATTGATTGGGCAATCAATCTCTAGTGCAAAGCCTTTATGCCTTGGTCAAGCCCGGCAATCGTCAGCGGGAACATTCGCTCATCCATGAGTTCGCGCGCCAGTTTGATTGACGGCGTGTGATCCCAGCGGTTCTTTGGCTCCGGATTGAGCCAGATAGCCTTGTGATAGGTGTTAAGCAGTCGTTTGATCCATACCGCCCCGGGCTCTTCGTTCCAGTGTTCGACGCTGCCCCCTGCGTACACGATTTCATAAGGGCTCATCGTCGCATCGCCGACAAAAATCAGTTTGTAGTCGGCGCCGTACTTGTGCGTAATATCGAGCGTTGGAACGCGTTCCGCATGCCGGCGTCGATTATCCTTCCACAGTGACTCGTATATGAAATTGTGGAAATAGAAATACTCGAGGTGTTTGAATTCGCTGCTTGCCGCAGAGAATAACTCCTCGCAAACCCGCACGTGATCATCCATCGAGCCACCGATATCCAGACACAACAGCACTTTTACCGCGTTGTGCCGCTCCGGGACCATGCGGATATCCAGCAGGCCAGCATTGCGTGCCGTTTTGTCGATCGTGTCTTCGAGATCAAGCTGGTCGGCTGCGCCCTCGCGGGCAAATTTACGCAACCGCCTTAGCGCCACTTTGATGTTGCGGGTACCGAGTTCGACGGAGTCGTCGAGATTCCGATACTCACGCCGATCCCACACCTTGACCGCGCTGCGATTGCGGGAGCTCTGCTGGCCGATGCGTACGCCTTCCGGGTTGTAGCCGTATGCGCCGAATGGCGACGTGCCCGCCGTGCCGATCCACTTGCTACCACCCTCGTGGCGATCATCCTGCTCTTCGAGACGCTCGCGCAGTGCCTTCATGAGCTCCTCGAATCCACCCAGCGCCTCTATCCTGGCGCGCTCCTCCTCCGACAATACGAGCTCCGCCTGGTGTCGCAACCATTCTTCGGGAAGGTTTTCGAACATATCTCCAAACGTGTCTTCAATGCCCTTGAAATAGGCGGCGAAAATGCGATCGAAGCGATCGAGTTGTGACTCGTCCTTGACCAGTGCTGCACGCGCAAGATAGTAGAAATCGTTGGCGTTAGTGCCGGCGACACCGAGCTTCATCGCCTCGAGCAGAGTCAGCAGCTCCGTGATCGAGGTCTTCATGCCGCCCTCGCGAAGCGTATAGAAGAACGGGATCAACATACGCGGTTACTGCTGGCCGGCTCTGCGGTCGAGAAACACCAGCCGCTCGAACAGGTGCACATCCTGCTCGTTCTTTAGCAGAGCGCCGTAAAGGGGCGGGATCGCTGTACGATTGTCTTCGGCGCGCAACGCTTCCACAGGGATATCCTCGGCGAGAAGCAACTTGATCCAGTCGAGCAATTCGGACGTCGACGGCTTCTTCTTCAGTCCCGGCACATCCCGAACCTTGTAAAACGCATTGAGCGCTTCGCTGAGCAAGCTTTTCTTCAGCCCGGGAAAATGCACATCGACAATTTCCGCCATCGTGTCCTGGTCAGGGAATTTTATGTAGTGGAAGAAGCATCGCCGCAAAAATGCGTCGGGCAACTCTTTTTCGTTGTTGCTGGTTATCACGATGATCGGGCGATGATTGGCAGAGATCAGTTGCCTCGTCTCGTAAACGTAGAACTCCATGCGATCCAGTTCCCGCAACAGGTCGTTCGGAAACTCGATATCGGCCTTGTCGATCTCGTCGATGAGCAACACCGGTTGATCGTCCGATGCGAAGGCCTCCCAGATCTTGCCGTGTTGAATGTAATTGGCAATATCGTGGACGCGATCGTCGCCGAGCTGCGAATCGCGCAGCCGTGCGACTGCGTCATACTCATACAAACCCTGCTGCGCCTTGGTCGTCGACTTGATATGCCACTCGAAAAGCGGCTTATCCAGCGAGCTTGCGACCTCCATCGCCAATTGCGTCTTGCCGGTTCCCGGCTCACCCTTGATGAGTATCGGCCGCTGCAGCGTGACGGCCGCATTGACGGCCATCATCAGGTCCTCGGTCGCAACGTAAGTGCTGGTGCCTGTAAATCGAGTGTCTGCCATTATTGTCCCGGAATGACCTTACCTGCAGGTGCCATCTTACTCCCTGCACGGCGCAAGATCAGGTGTCAGCAATCGCGCGACACTTATGTCAACCGGCTGGAAGCAAGGTCAGTTCGTGCTGCGCCTCACCGGGCAGGAACGCGCTCGGGCGGCCGCGCACCCAGTCGTCATGGCCCTTGCGATAGAAATTCGAAAACGGATGACCGCTCTGCCCGGTCGGCATTTGCATGAGTCCGTTCTCCTCGTCGCCCGGGGACACCGAGAAGCGCTCCGACGCACCGAATGCCGGGCCCTGCGCCTTGGGCAGGTCGACGTCGCCGTTCAAAACGTCAGCCGGCATATCCAGCCATGAGGACAATGCCGGGATAGCCCGACTCAATGGATGCCGTATTGATGCCGTATTGACCTCACCCCAGTTGCGATCCGCGAGCCCACCTTCGAATTGCTGATCGAACCAGCGGATATTGCTGCGAATGGCATCGAGCATCAGTTGGTCCCAGGTATCGTAGCCACCAGGCAGGAGATGCATGGGTTGCTCGGTTAGCAACGGCCACAGCACGCCTTCGAACTGATTGCTCAGGAGCGGCTCGAATTCGCCACCATTGGCCTTGCGGACCGGCCCCATGAGCGCATGAAAAACGCGTGCCTGCACCTCCAGACGAAATGCGCGCACGAGTCGATAACCGACGGACTCGGGGATTGCCCGTGGAATCCAGTGCCGGACCAGGTCACGGTACTCGGTGAGTTCGGCATCGCCGGCGACGCGATCATCGGTCAGAACCTCGAGAATCAGGTGATGCCAGCGCGTCAGGAACAACGCCCGATCGTCGTACTGGATAGCGAGCATGTCCTCCGGCTCGAAGCTGCTGTTGGCGAGCAGACTGTCACGAATCTGGCTCGCCCGCGCGCCCAGGTCGTAGCCGCCATCGCCTATCACCTCGAGTGCCTCGCCATCAGAGACCCTCGCGTTCGCAGTCCAGATACGATTGCCCGGCGGATTCACAACGCGCGGGTAATCGGCCGGGTGCAACCAACCCAGCCAACCTTCCTCGATGCTCCAGTCCGCGGGTAACCACGGGTCGAATCCGGACTTGACGGGTATCTGGCCAGCGATCGTCCACCCGATGTTGCCGCCGGCGTCGCCGGTGACGAAATTCTGCGGCGGGATGCCGAGGGTCGCTGCTATATCCAGCGCCTGCTCAACCGTAATCGCCGATTCGAGCGCAATCAATCGCAGATTCACAGCTTCGGGGCTGTGAGCGATCCAGCTCACGGCGATGTCCCCGTCGGGATAGTCGATCCGGTCGTCGACGGGACCCCAGATCGTCTCCCGGAACTCGTAGATGACCGGCTCGCTATCCTTGACGATGATCGTCTCACGATGAATTTCGAACGCGCGGTCGCCTTGTGGCGTGCGATACGTGCCGGGCTTCGCTCCGGGACGCAGGAGTACCGCATCGGACCAGTCACCATAGCTGTTGGTATATCCCCAGGCTACACTTCCGTTGCTACCCGCGATGACAAATGGCGTACCGGGCAACGTAACGCCGGTGACGTTTCTCGGCTCGTCACCGCCGGCAATCAATCTCGCCTGGTACCAGATATTCGGCACGCCATGCCCAAGATGCATATCGTTCGACATCAGCGCACGCCCGTTCCCGGTCAGCACGCCACTCACGACCCAGTTGTTGCTGCCATTCAGGAACTTCTTGCCGATCTCGCCCGCCGGCGGCGCTTTGTCGGTCACGTCGCGAATCGAGAAAACACGCGCGGACGGTGGCCGCGCTTCCAACCTCGATTCACCCATGATCGGAGCATCCCAGCTCGTACCTTCGGGGTACAACCAGGCGAACACCTCGGCAGGCAATGCACGATTCGCGAAGCCGCGCCGAACATCATGTCTGGCCCGCTCATCGTTGAGCTGTGTGTACATCGTGTAGACGACCAGCAGCGAGTCTTCGGCGCTCCATGGCCGCGGCTCGACACCGAGCAGCAGGTGCTCGAATGGCCGCGCACCCAGGCTCGCCAGCCCTGCGTTTACCCCGGCGGTATAGCTGTCGAGAATCGCCTTGTCCGCGGCGGGCGATTGCTGCAGTACCGCGCGCGCGCGATCCCGAAAGCGGTGAAAGCGAAAGCGTTTATCGGCATCGACGGCAAGTTCGCCGAACAGCTCGGACAGTTCGCCCGCAGCCCGGCGGCGTATCAAGTCCATTTGGAAAAAGCGGTCTTGCCCGTGGGCGAATCCCGTTGCAAAAGCGAGATCCCGGCGATCATCCGCCATGATCGTCGGAATGCCTGCCCCGTCGCGGATTATCGTCGCTGTCTGTTGCAGTCCGACGACGCTGATTTCGCCGTCGAGTTGCGGCAGGCTCGCGCGGATCGTCAACCAGATCGACACAAGAATTGCCGCAAATACGACAAGTGCTCCGATCAGAATTCGCTTCAACCAGGATCGCATGGTGGCCTAGACCGGTTTTGTCACTTCGAGAATCGTCATCGAGTTGGTGCTGCCGGAAACGCCGTCCAGATCGCCTTTCGTAAAGACAACGAACTCACCGACGTTGACGAGTTCACGGGACAACAGCGCATCGAAAACGTTGCGATACAGCTTCGCCTTGGCCTCATCCGTCAATTCGAACGCGACAGGAAAAACACCTCGATACAGTGACACTCGGCGGGCGGTGGCGACGTGCGGCGTCAGCGCATAGATCGGGATGTCGGAACGAATGCGGGACATCCAGCGGGCCGTGGATCCCGATTCCGTCAGCGCGATAATCGCCGATACGTCGAGATGATTGGCCGCATACATGACGGCCATGGCAATCGCTTCATCGACACGCCCGAAATAGTCGCCCATGCGATGCCGGGTACGGCCCTCGGGAAGCGGGTATTTTTCGGCACCCGTGCAGACATCGGCCATTGCCCGAATTGCTTTGACCGGGTATTTACCGACTGCCGTTTCACCCGAGAGCATCACGGCATCAGTACCGTCCATCACCGCGTTTGAAACATCGGACACTTCCGCGCGCGTCGGAATCGGATTCTGGATCATTGACTCCATCATCTGCGTCGCCGTAATGACGATCTTGCTCGCCTTGCGCGTCCTGCGGATCAGCCTCTTCTGGATTCCCGTGAGCTCGGCGTAACCCATTTCGACGCCGAGATCACCTCTTGCAACCATGATGACGTCCGCCGCGTCGACTATCGAATCGATGTTTTCGACCGCTTCGACCCGTTCGATTTTGGCGACGATCAGGCCGTTGCCACCCGCTTTCTCAAAGAGCCGGCGCGCTTCCTTGACGTCGTCACCGTCACGCACGAATGACACGGCGAGGAAGTCCATTTCAAGCTCTGCGGCAAGCTTGATATTTTCGCGATCTACGTCGGTGAGTGCCGGCGCTGACAGTCCGCCACCCAGCTTATTGATGCCTTTATGGTTGGACAGGATGCCGCCGTTGACCACCGTAGTGTGGATGCGCGTCTTGTCGATACGATCGACATGCAACGCGATCATGCCGTCGTTGAGGAGCAAGGTATCGCCAACGTCCACATCCTGATGGATCGTGTCCAGCGCCACGCCGACGCCGTCTTTCGTCCCGTCCTCGAGCCCTAACTCGCTATCCAGGAAAAACGAGTCGCCGTCGTCGAGTTCGACCGAATTGTTGCGGAATCTTAGTATGCGAATCTTGGGGCCCTGCAAATCTCCGAGCAGACCGACGTCCCGCCCACACTTCTTCGCGACCTCACGAAGATCTGCTGACCGCCGTCTGTGCTCTTCTGCCTCGCCGTGGGAAAAATTCACGCGCGCGACATCGAGGCCGGCATCAATCATTTTGCGTAACGTCTTTTTGTGGTCAGACGCCGGGCCCAGCGTCGCCACGATCTTGGTCCGTTTAAGCATGGCGGCGATTATTGCATACTGAAGTGTCAGTAGTGCTACGGATTACAGAGCGGTGTTCTGGTTGTAATATTTGCCTGTTATGCTGCCGCGCTTTTGGAATGTCCGGGCACAAGATGATTAATCGACGTCGCTTTTTGCAGAGCCTGATGATGGCTGCCGCAAGTCCTGCAACCTCTGTAGCGGATCAAAAATACGATGCCGCAGTCGGGCCACTGCGCCCGGACCCGGGGCGGTTGTTGGACCTGCCGGAAGGCTTCAACTATCGGGTTGTGTCACGCGCTGGCGATACAATGACAGACGGCCTGCAGGTGCCGCGAGCGCATGACGGCATGGCTGCCTTCGCCGGTGACGACGGTCGTGTCGTGCTCGTCTGCAATCACGAAATGCCGCCAACGAAACTCGAGTACAGCGCGTTCGGGACTTCATTTAGTGACCTGCCCGACGCCGTAAAGGAGCGCGTTTACGATCACGGCAGCGGCACATCACCCGGCGCAGGTGGCACGACGACAACGATCTACAATCCTGCAAATGGCGATATCGAGCGACAGCACTTGAGTCTCGCCGGTACGGAGATCAATTGCGCAGGAGGTCCGACGCCCTGGGGTAGCTGGTTATCATGCGAGGAGTGTTTCGAGCAGCCCGGCACGAGCTTCATGAGCGGCCGGGTCGTCACCCGGGACGAGCCTCATGGATATGTGTTTGAAGTTCCGGCGAACGAGACCGGCCTCGTCGAGCCACTGCCTATCGAGGCAATGGGCCGCTTCGAACATGAAGCTTGCGCTGTCCATGAGGCCAGCGGAATTGTCTACATGACCGAAGACCGGTATCACAGCCTCTTTTATCGCTACATTCCGAAGGTGCCGGGCCAGCTGCTGGAAGGTGGGCGTTTGCAGGCACTCGCCATCGTCGGGCAACCGTCGCTGCAAACGCACAACTGGTCGAGCGATCATGCCCTGGAGACAGGTAACGCGCTCGCGACACACTGGATCGACTTGAGTGACGTCAACCCGGCCGAAAATAACCTGCGCCTGCGCGGTGCCGCCGCCGGAGCGGCAACCTTTGCACGCGGTGAGGGGCTGTGTCTTGCAGATGATGAGTTCGTCTTCACCTGCACGATCGGCGGGCCACAACGGCTCGGGCAGGTTTTTTCGTATCGTCCGAGTCCGGTCGAGGGGCAGAATGGCGAAAATGCCGAGCCGGGCCAGCTCACGCTGATCGCCGAATCGACGCATGAGTCTCTGCTGCGGAACGCCGATAACATCATGATGGCACCCTGGGGTGACCTGGTCGTTTGCGAAGATACGGCGAGCCATTGTGGCCTGGTAGGCATACGCCCCGACGGCAGCCAATATCACCTCGCCGATAATGCGTACTCGAATTCCGAACTCGCAGGCGCGTGCTTCTCCCCGGACGGCAGGACGTTGTTCGTGAATATTCAGTACCCGGGAACCACGATCGCAATCACCGGCCCCTGGCCAGACTAGGAGGAACGCTTCTCCAGCATCTCGACCGCCGGCAACTTCTTACCTTCGACGAACTCGAGGAATGCACCGCCACCGGTGGATATATAAGAGATGCGATCGGCCACACCGTATTTGTCGATGGCCGCCAGTGTGTCGCCGCCGCCGGCAACGGAAAACGCATCGCTTGCAGCAATTGCCTCGGAGAGTGCCCGGGTGCCTGCGCCGAAGCTATCGAACTCGAACACGCCCACCGGGCCGTTCCAGATGACCGTGCCTGCCCCGGCAATGATCTCGCTGAAGCGCGCGGCAGTTTCCGGCCCGATATCCAGAATCATCTCGTCGCTGGAAACGGCCTCGACAACCTTGGTCGTACCGCCCACGTCGGCGAACTCATCCGCGACAACAACATCGGTGGGTACCGGAATTTCGGCGCGGTCATCGTCTGACTCTGCGAGACCCCGTGCAATATCCAGCATGTCGGGTTCATACAGTGACTTGCCGACACCATGGCCCGTGGCAGCGATAAACGTATTCGCGATACCGCCACCGACGATCAGGCAATCGACAATGCCGGCGAGTGCATCGAGCACCGTCAATTTGGTGGAGACTTTCGAACCGCCGACGATGGCGACGAGCGGCCGCGCCGGATCTTCCAACGCCTTGCCAAGCGCCTGAAGTTCCGCTGCGAGCAGCGGACCGGCGCAGGCGATGGGTGCGAATTCGGCGACGCCATATGTGCTCGCCTGGGCGCGATGTGCCGTGCCGAAAGCGTCCATGACGAAGACGTCGCAGAGCGCGGCCATTTTCCGCGCCAGTGCTTCGTCACAGGCCTTCTCGCCGGCGAGGAAGCGAACGTTCTCGCACAGCACCACATTGCCCGGCTCGACGTCGACGCCGTCGATCCAATCGCTGACCAGCGGCACTTCACGATCGAGGAGTTCGGACAGTCTGCGGGCGACTGGCAACAACGAATACGCGTCGTCAGGCTGCCCTTCGACCGGCCTGCCGAGGTGCGACATCAGCATCACGGCAGCACCCGCGCTGAGCGCCGCCTCGATCGTCGGCAGCGCCGCGCGTATGCGCGCGTCACTGGTGACGACACCGTCTGCTACCGGGACATTCAGGTCCTCGCGGATCAGTACACGCTTGCCGCCGAGATCGACATCGGACATGCGAATCACGGCCATGGCGGGTATTGCCCTACTTTGCGTTGACGAGCGCGACGGTCGTGTCAAGCATGCGATTCGAGAAGCCCCACTCGTTGTCGTACCAGGAGATGACCTTGACGAGCGTGCCGTCGATGACTTTCGTCAATGTCGAATCGTAAGTCGACGATGCCGGATCGTGGTTGAAGTCGATAGACACAACCGGCTCTTCGTTATAGGCCAGCACGCCTTTGAGCGCGCCCTCGCTTGCCGACTTCAGTATTTTGTTGATCTCGTCGACGCTCGTCGCGCGTTCGGCGACAAACGTGAGATCGACTGCCGAGACGTTGATCGTCGGAACTCGCATCGAGAATCCATCCAGCTTGCCGTTGAGTTCCGGCAGCACGAGACCAACCGCCTTCGCAGCGCCCGTGCTCGTCGGAATCTGCGACATTGTCGCCGACCGCGCGCGCCGCAGGTCCTTGTGATAGACGTCGGTCAAAACCTGGTCGTTCGTGTAGGCATGGATCGTCGTCATGATGCCGTGTTTCACGCCGATTGCCTCGTGCAGCGGTTTCACGAGCGGGGCAAGACAGTTCGTCGTGCAGGACGCGTTCGATATGACCTCGTCGGCCGCGGTCAGCGTGTCGTGGTTGACACCATAGACGATGGTCTTTTCGATCCCCTCTCCCCCCGGTGCCGAAAGAATGACTTTCTTCGCGCCGCCATCGAGGTGTTTGCCCGCGGTCTCGCGCGTGCGGAAAAGGCCCGTGCACTCGAATACTACATCGACGCCGAGTTCGCCCCAGGGCAGCTTGGCAGGATCACGCTCGGCAAACACGCGGACGCGGTCGCCGTTTACGACAATGTCAGTGCCATCGACCTCGACGGTCCCCGGAAACGGGCCGTGCGCCGTGTCTCGCCGGGTCAGGTGTGCATTGGTTGCTGCATCACCGAGATCGTTGAGCGCGACGACATCGAATTCCTTCGCGCGGCCCGATTCGTGAATGGCGCGCAGTACGTTTCGCCCGATGCGGCCATAGCCGTTGATACCAACCTTGATAGTCATTTTTTGTTCTCCCGGTATAGCATTTGCCGCTTAGATCGGCCTGACGGCCGACTCTCCGGCATCGATTAGAATTCTTTATTTCGCGAGTACGTCTTTCGCTACAGCAACCACGTTGTCGACAGTAAACCCGAAGTGCGAGAAAAGCTCGCCCGCAGGCGCCGACTCGCCGAAACGGTCGAGGCCGACGACCTTGCCGGCAGATCCCGCGTAGCGCCACCAGGTCTCGGTGGCGCCTGCCTCGACCACGACTCTCGCTGTCACGCCGGCCGGCAACACCTGTTGCCGGTAGTCGTCGTCCTGCGCATCGAAAACACTCGTGCAAGGCATCGATACGACTCTCGCACCGACACCTTCGCCGGCGAGCTGTTCCGCTGCCGCGACGACGAGCGCGATTTCCGATCCTGTCGCGATCAGGATGACGTCGGGGTCACCATCGGCATCCCTTAGTACATATCCGCCGCGTGCGATAGCAGCAATCTGCCCTTCATCGCGAACCTGGTGCGGCACACCCTGCCTCGTCAGTATGAGGCTTGTCGGCCCGTCGCGTCGCTCGATCGCATCGCGCCACGCTACGACTGTCTCGACGGTATCGCAGGGTCGCCAGACGCGCATATTGGGCATGATGCGCAACGAAGCTACATGCTCCACCGGTTGATGCGTCGGTCCGTCCTCACCGAGACCGATGGAATCATGCGTGTACACCTGGATGTTCTGAATCTTCATAAGCGCGGCCATGCGCAGCGCATTGCGCGCGTAATCCGAGAACACGAGGAACGTGCCCGCATACGGAATGATGCCGCCATGCAGCGCCATGCCGTTACAGATCGCGGTCATGCCGAACTCGCGTACGCCGAAGTAAATGTAGTTTCCGCTCGCATCGTCGCCCGAAATGACGCTCGAACCTGCATGTTTGGTCAGATTCGAGCCGGTCAGATCGGCGGAGCCGCCGGCAAGCTCGGGCAGTGCCGGCGCAAATGCGTTCAGCGCCACGAGAGACGCCTTGCGGGTCGCCATGGATTCGCCAGCCGCGTCGATTTTCGCGATGGCATTCGCCGCAAATTCCGCCCAGTTGTCCGGCAGCTCGCCGTTAACACGACGACCGAACTCTTTCGCAAGGTCGGGATGCTCGTTGGCGTAGCCTGACAGCACCTCTGCCCAGGCATTTTCGTCTGCTGCACCGCGGTCGCGGCCGTCCCAGGCCGCCGCTATCCCTGACGGCACCTCGAATGCCGGCGACTCCCAGCCGAGTTCGATCCGGGCCGCGGCGATCTCCTCCTCACCGAGCGGCGCACCATGCGTAGACGCCGTCCCCTGCTTGTTGGGCGCGCCGAAGCCGATAATCGTTTTGCAACAGATGAGCGTCGGCTTCTCCGGCTCGGCGGTCGCCGCATCGATGGCTGCGGCAATCGACGCGCTGTCGTGGCCGTCTACATCGCGAATTACCTGCCAGCCATAACTCTCGAAGCGCTGCGGCGTGTCGTCCGTAAACCAGCCGCCAACCTCGCCGTCTATCGAAATATTGTTGTCGTCGTAGAACGCCACCAGCTTGCCGAGCTTCAGCGTACCGGCAAGCGAACAGGCCTCGTGCGAAATGCCTTCCATCAGGCAGCCATCGCCGAGGAAAACCCAGGTGCGGTGGTCCACGATGGGGAAACCGTCGCGGTTGAATTCGGCGGCCAGCATCTTCTCGACCAGCGCCATACCGACAGCGTTCGTGACCCCCTGCCCCAGCGGACCCGTAGTCGTTTCGATACCCATTCCGGGCTCATACTCGGGATGTCCCGCCGTTCGTTGACCGAACTGGCGAAAATTCTTCAGTTCATCAATTGATACGTCGTAACCCGTCAGGTGCAGCAGGCTATAAAGCAACATTGAACCGTGACCATTCGACAGTACGAAGCGATCACGGTTGGGCCAGCGCGGGTTCGCCGGATTGTGCTTCAGGTAATCGTTCCATAGCACTTCGGCAATATCGGCCATGCCCATCGGCGCCCCGGGGTGGCCCGAGTTCGCGGCCTGTACTGCATCCATGGAGAGCGCCCGAATGGCGTTCGCGAGGTCTCGCCGGGCCGGTTGGCCAGCGGTATTGGTTTGTTGTGACATTGAGGTCTTCTCAGCCTGGGGGCTTTTGTTATGGTGAATCGGGTAAAAAAATACCTGTGCGCACGGCAAAATCGACATGCGTACGCAGCGCATTTTCGTGGTTTTTCCCGGGCGTCGCAAGCAGCAGTTTCCGCAATGCCCCGAAGAAATCGGGTGTAAATGTGAGCTTTTGCGCCGGTCGCAGAGCGGATGGTCCAGGTACGCTGCATTGCGGTACAATGCGGCCCCCGAAAATCCAACGAAGACAAACCCCATGAGTGATGCTTTTCTGTTCACCTCGGAATCCGTTTCCGAGGGACATCCGGACAAGATTGCCGACCAGATTTCCGACGGGATTCTGGACGCGATCATTGCAGAGGACCCCAAGGCGAGAGTCGCCTGCGAGACGCTCGTCAAGACAGGCGCCGTTGTGCTTGCGGGCGAGATAACGACGTCTACCTGGGTGGATTTCGAAGCCATCGTACGCAAAACGGTGGTCGATATCGGCTATGACGATTCGGCCATGGGCTTCGATGGCCATTCCTGTGCCGTATTCAACGCGATCGGCAAGCAGTCTCCCGATATCGCCCAAGGCGTTGACCGCGCCACCGACAAAGAACAGGGCGCCGGTGACCAGGGCCTGATGTTCGGTTACGCCAGCAACGAAACCGACGTTCTGATGCCCGCACCGATTACTTACGCGCACAAGCTAGTGCGCCGCCAGGCCGAAGTTCGCAAGAATGGCACCTTGCCGTGGCTGCGTCCGGACGCGAAAAGCCAGGTGACGTTCGTCTATGAAGACAACAAGCCCGTCGCCATCGATGCGGTCGTGCTGTCATCGCAGCATCATGCCGACGTCAGCATGGCTGACCTGCGCGAAGGCGTCATGGAAGAGATCATCAAGCCGATACTTCCTGAAAATCTGCTCAGCAAGGACACGAAGTATCACATCAACCCGACAGGTCGATTCGAGATCGGTGGGCCCATGGGTGATGCCGGGTTGACCGGGCGCAAGATTATCGTCGATACCTACGGCGGATCGGCACGTCATGGCGGTGGCGCTTTCTCGGGCAAGGACCCGTCCAAAGTCGATCGTTCCGCAGCCTACGCCGCGCGCTATGTCGCGAAAAACATTGTCGCCGCTGGCCTTGCAGATCGCTGTGAAATCCAAGTGTCGTACGCGATCGGCGTCGCCGAGCCAACGTCGATCAGTGTGCACAGCTTCGGCACTGGCAAAATTTCAGATGCCCGCATGACGGAACTGATTCGAGAAAATTTCGACCTCACACCGTATGGAATCCTGCAGATGCTCGACCTGATTCGGCCGATTTACCAGCCGACCGCGGCCTACGGACACTTCGGCCGTGAAGATATCGACGCATCATGGGAAAAAATTGACAAAGCTGACGCGTTACGCGGCACAGCGGCGGCCTGACACACTTACTGGAGATCAATATGAGCAGCGAAGCCGTTGCCCTCGAAACAAGCGATTACAAGATCAAGGACATTGCGCTCGCCGACTGGGGCCGCAAGGAAATAGCCATTGCGCAGACCGAGATGCCGGGCCTGATGGCCATACGCGAGGAGTACGCCAGCCAACAGCCGTTGCAAGGCGCACGTATCGCGGGCTGCCTGCACATGACGATTCAGACCGCTGTGCTCATCGAGACGCTCGCAGCGCTCGGCGCCGAGATTCGATGGTCGTCTTGCAATATCTTCTCGACGCAGGATCATGCTGCTGCCGCGATTGCCGCAACGGGCATTCCGGTATTCGCCTGGAAGGGAGAGACGGAAGAAGAATACTGGTGGTGTGTCGAGCAGACCATCAACGGACCGGACAGCTGGCACCCGAATATGTTGCTGGATGACGGTGGCGATCTGACACTCCTCATGCACGACAAGTATCCGGAGCTTTTGGCAAACGTCCGCGGCCTGTCGGAAGAGACGACGACGGGGGTCAAGCGCCTCTACGAAATGATGAAAGACGGCAGCCTCGGTTGTCCCTCCTTCAACGTCAATGACTCGGTCACCAAGTCCAAGTTCGACAATCTCTACGGTTGCCGCGAATCGCTCGTCGATGGCATCAAGCGTGCCACTGACGTCATGATCGCCGGCAAGATCGCCGTCGTTTGTGGCTTCGGCGACGTGGGTAAAGGTTGTGCGCAATCACTGCGTGGGCTCGGCGCGACGGTCTGGATCACCGAGATCGACCCGATTTGTGCCTTGCAGGCGGCGATGGAGGGCTATCGCGTCGTTGTCTTCGACGAAATTTGCGACCAGGTGGACATCGTCGTGACCGCGACCGGCAACTATCACGTGGTTTCCGGACCGCAGATGGAGCGTATGAAAGATCAGGCGATCGTCTGCAACATCGGTCACTTCGACAACGAGATCGATGTCGCCCATTTGCACAAGCACGAGTGGGAAAATATCAAGCCGCAGGTCGACCACGTCATCTTCCCCGACGGCAAACGCCTTATCCTGTTGGCCGAAGGGCGCCTCGTGAATCTCGGCTGTGCTACAGGCCACCCGAGCTTCGTGATGTCGAATTCGTTCAGCAACCAGGTGCTCGCACAGATCGAGCTTTGGCAAAACGGCGACCAGTACGACAACGAGGTCTATGTTCTGCCCAAGCATCTGGACGAAAAGGTTGCGCGGCTGCATCTCGATCGCATCGGTGCCCGGCTCACCGACCTCAACGACGAGCAAGCCAACTATATCGGTGTGTCCAAAAACGGCCCTTACAAACCAGACACGTACCGCTACTAGTCGACACGCGCGCGAATTGCTCCGGACCTCGGTGTACCGCTATTATGCAAGTCATTGAAAGCATATGAATTTGCGAGACAGGACACCAGGACTTGAGGTTCGCGGACATTCACGGCTCAGCTGATCCCGTACGGGTCCTGCATCTGACGGACCCGCATCTGTTCGCCGACTCCACCGGCGATCTGCGCGGTACCGTGACTTTCGACGCCTTGCAGCAGGTTCTCGCCCATTACGAGGCAAACGACTGGCGCGCCGACCTGGTTACGCTGACCGGGGACCTGATACAGGACGACTCGGCCGGCGCCTACGACCACTGTCGCGAGCTGTTGTTGACACTGGGACTCCCCATTCACTGCGTTCCCGGCAACCACGACGTACGCTCGCTGATGCGCGACGCATTGCCGCAACCGCCCTTTGTCTATTGCGGCTCCACCGACATTGCGAACTGGCTGATCGTCAGCATCGACAGCTGCAGTGCCGGCCGCGCTGGCGGCAGTGTGACCGGGGACGAGATGAATCGCCTCGACAGCATCATCGCGTCGAGCGATGCGGAGCACGCAATGGTGTGCTTGCATCATCCGCCGGTGCCCATGGGCAGCGCCTGGCTCGATACAGTCGGCCTGGATAATGGCGACGAACTCCTGAGCCGGCTGCGGGCTGCAGGACGCGTTCGCCTTGCGATATTCGGGCACGTGCACCAGGCGTACGACGACGTGCATGGCGGAATTCGCATCATCGCCACTCCCTCGACCTGCCGCCAGTTTCTCCCCGGCAGCGATGATTTTGCCCTCGATGACAAGCCACCGGCCTATCGGCGCATCACATTGCAGACCAACGGCGTAGTCGACACCGAGCTGGTCTGGGTCAACGATGCGTAGGACGTTCCTGCTGGCCAGCCTGTGGCTGTTATCGGCCACCGCCGCTGCGGATTCCGCTGGTCATCCTGTCACGATGTGGGTGGCCGAGGGGGCGACAAACAGAGTCTACCTGCTCGGCTCGATACACCTGTTGCGCAGTCAGGATCATCCGCTGCCGAGCGTGATCGACACGGCTTACGACGATGCCGAAAGCCTTTACATGGAAATCGACATGGACGATCTGGATCCGCTGGTGATGCAGGCGACCATCAATCGGCTCGGCATGCTCGATGAAGACACGACGCTGCGCGACGTCATGGGCGCAGACCTGTACGCGGACGCGTTGCTCGCGGCGGAAACGCTCGACATTCCTCTCGGCATGCTCGAACAGACCGAGCCCTGGTACGCGGCAATCACCGTCGAACAGCTGGTACTTGCGCGCATCGGATTCAACCCGATGTACGGCATCGAGATGTACATGATGAGCAAGGCGTCCCAGGACGGTAAAGCGATTCTTGGTTTCGAGTCGATTGAGGAGCAGCTCGAATTCCTCGACGGGCTGTCGCTCGAGGCGCAGCGCGACCTGCTCATGCAGACCCTGACCGAGAGCGCAAACATCAAGTCGGTCATGGACGATCTGATCAGGGCGTGGCGCAGCGGCGATATCGAGTACATGGAAGAAAACCTGCTCGCCGACGTCGCTCACTATCCGGAACTTTACGAAACAATCGTGGCAGGCCGCAATCGACGTTGGGTGGACACGATCGACAAATTGCTGAAGAACAATGACGATTACCTGGTCATCGTCGGCGCATTGCACCTGGTCGGCGAAGACGGTGTACCGCAATTGCTCGAAAGCCGCGGCGTAAAGATTCGCCAGATGCAGGAATTATCGGAGTAGCATTAATGAGTTTATTTTCAGACGCCCGCGACGTCATCGCCGGTGGTGTCAATTCGCCGGTTCGCGCATTTGCCGGAGTCGGCGGCGAGCCGGTCTTTTTTAAGAGCGCCAGTGGTG